>Ga0181565_10000548_pt1 | contig 28421 bp, 20 predicted proteins | sample 101ome_16_FD_129661 | JGI IMG/M metagenome (GOLD analysis project Ga0181565, IMG submission 129661) | Coastal salt marsh microbial communities from the Groves Creek Marsh, Skidaway Island, Georgia - 101401AT metaG (megahit assembly) | ecosystem: Environmental > Aquatic > Marine > Intertidal... | reverse complement strand
GATTTCACTCCCTCGACCGTAAATTGAGTATTTTCATCGCTATCTATAATTTTCTTTATTGAGTAATTAGTTGATAAAAACAAACTGCCGGTGTGTTTTTGATAAATAGTGAAGCTTGAGTCTTGAGATACAAACCTAATATTGTATAAAGCTTGTTTGGAAATGATGGGTTTTAGTGGTGTTTTAATTTCCTCAGTGTATCCTGAGGTAATTATAGTAAAAAATAATAGAATTAGGACCTTACTTAACTCCATAAAGCGCCCATAGTTTTTGAGGATGAATATGCTGGTACATTTTAAGCGAATTATATAAGTTATTCCATCGCAGCTTTCGTGGGTACGCAGATAAATCCAAAGTTGTATTAATGATTACGTACTCCGTATTATTTTCTTGTGATGTTCCTGAAATAATAAATGGAATTACTTTGCATTGGTTGAATACAGTTCTTCTGAAGAAATCTGGATATAAGTCCTCAATGCAACCCAGGCCGTGAATAATTTTGTTATTGTTTTTAAACCAAAGTTTCATTTTAGTGAGACTTAATATTTTTTCGTCCTTAATATCGAGCACTTTTTTTAATTTTTTTGTCATCGAGTGAACTTTATTTTGAGATGAAAGCTCAAAGTAATTCTCATTAAGCTCACCCTTGTATTCAAAGTTTTTAAACTCTTTTTGATTATAAATAATTTTTTTCTTGCACCGTGAGTGAAGACAGTTTTTCGGCGACAAAACGAAACAGCCTTGTTTGTAATCTAAAAATATTGGATTATATCTTTCTTCAGGAATTAATTTACAGGTGAGCTTGCTACTTGCAGCATAAACTCTTTTAACAATTTGAGAAATTACTCGAGTTTCTGAGATTTTATTTTCGTTATCATCGCCTGGAATGTATGGAAGGCAGCGCAACTCCCTCTTTCCAAAAGAGATGGATTTTATTTTTTGCTTATTTAATAATACTTCTTTAGGGCAATTTAAAAAATCACAGCGAGTACTATCATGATACACAAGGCAATTTTGAGTTGCTCCAAATAAATTCTTATCCAGCTCTCTCTTTTCAAAGAACAAACAGTTTACTTCTATACCATCATTGTATTCTTCTCTTAAGATTCTTTCCAAAACTGATTTTTCTGAGTTGCTCGCATTGAGTGGAGCATCTGAATCAAATGATTTACAAGTTTGTTGAAGCCCTATTCCGGAGCATATTTTTTGTTCATCTGCATCTGCAGGGTCGTAATAACAAATATTTAAAGGCCAGCTTTCTGAGTCATACTCATAACTAATATTTGAATAGACTTTGTTTGGAAGTTCCTTGCATGATCTATTTTTATATTTTTGATGAATACCTTTTAAGTTAGAGGCAATTCGTTGGGCATTAATAAATAAATGATTTTCAATTTCAGATGGGCAGTCAGGAAAATCTGTTTTTAAATTACTAAAAAGTAATATCCTAGATAGTTCATTACAGTTAGTTACTGGAAATAAGCTGCTTTTCTTTTGTCTGAGTACTTCGACGCAAGAGGATGGCATTTCATTAGCAATATTTGCACATCTTTTTAAATCGTTTTTATTTTTTATTTTTGTGTTGGTTAGGCTAGAGCAAATAGACTGCACTTTCTCAATGGGGAACTCGCCGTTTAAGGTTTTTGTCCATAAATCCTCACGCAAATGGGGACGGCAAAAATTATCGGGGGAGTCTAGATTTTTACAAATTTGTCCCATTAATGATGCGTTAAGATCGCCAAGTTTATTACGTAGATAAATACCTCGTTGAATTTTTTTATTTAGCCGATTTTTTTCTACAGAGTTTAAATTCACTCCATTTGTATCTAATTCAACAATTGCGAGATCTCCGTCTGTAATCTCCTCTGCTTTTCCACAAAAAAAAGTGATCATCGGATCATCTAATATTTTAGAAATAATATTTTCACAGTCTCTAAGTTCTTTAGGCTTTTTCAATTCATAGCTATCTAGGGTGATTTTCAAATTCTCATCATTGAAGCTTTCTATTTTTGCTTCAAGGCTTGGGCACGATTTCTTCTTTTTTAGGAATGTTAATAATTGATCAAAATTAAAAAATCCGTAAACATTTTTTACTGGCTCCTGGTCGTCATTGCTATTAGTTAAGGAAACTTCAAAAATAATTCTATCGGTGGGATTGATGAGACCGTTATATGCCAACTCTGTGAATCTGCATAAGTTATTTGGTTTAAATAATTTTAGATAGTTAGATTTTGAATTAAGAAAGACCCAAGATAGATATTTTGGAGATAGTGTTATGTTACTAATATCTAAGTCAGGTTTTGAGGTCAGTGGAAGTTTACCTGCGCTGTTATAGATTATTTGGAAATTTCTTTGAAGAACTTTTTGATTTTCTTCTAATTCAAAAAAAATGCTTCTTTGCCCAAAGGTAAAAATAGGCAAAGAAGCAATGATAATAATGATAAATAGTTGGTACTTTTTCATCTACATAAAAGAGTATCAACTCTTTGGGTTAGAGTACAGACTTTGCTAACACTGAAGAGACATCATTGATCTCAATATTTTCAGTTGCCTCAACTTGAGACTTCGATGAATTAAAGTTGATCATACAAAATGAGCAAGCTGTTGATAGTTTTTCCTTGTTTGCTTCACCGATTTGCTCGAGTCTTTTGGTTGCGAGATGACCACCTTCAGGGAGTTCGTACCACATGTTTCCACCTCCCATACCGCAGCAAAGTGCTTGGTCTTTATTCTTTTCCATCTCATTTATCGTAAGTCCTGGAATTGATTTTAAAATCTCTCTTGGAGCATTGTATTCTCCATGGTGTCTACCTAGATAACATGGGTCGTGGAAGGTCGTGCTTTCATTCAATTCCTTCTCCGGAACAAGTTTACCAGTTTTGATGAGCTCCGCTAGAAGTTCAGTATGATGGATAGTATCAAACTCCCCATCTTCAAATTTTGCGTATTCTTTTCCGATGGTATGTAAACAGTGAGGACAATGGGTAACAACTTTGTCAAAAGTGTATTGATTCATATTTGCAATATTTTCTATGGCAATCTCAAAAAATGAATACTCATCACCGAATCTTCTAACAGGGTCACCGTTACACTTTTCAGTTTTACCCATTACAGCGAAATCAACACCAGCTTTTTTTAGTAATTGAACTGTATCTTGGACAACTTTCTGGTTACTTGCATCATAAGAGCCAGCACAGCCAACATAATAGAGATAATCAACTTTCTTACCTGTTTCAATGACAGGAACATCAAGCCCGTCGGCCCATTTAAACCTGTCATCATGTGAAATCCCCCATGGGTTATAGTTGTTTTTGATTTTATTGACAGCGTCACCAGCTGCTGGAGGAATATCACCTAGAGTTAAAGTTTTATATCTTTTTGACTCCATAATAATATCTACATGATTGATGTGAGATGGGCACTCTTCGACACAGGCACCACACGTTGTACATGCATCAAGTTCATTTGCTTGATATATTTGTGTCTCTTCCCAAAGATTGTCATTATTATCTGATTGAAGTTCTCCGAGAGCAAGGTCTCTTGCTTTTGTTACAATCGTTTTCGGGTTTAAAAGTTTGTCAGCACCATTAGCTGGGCAGGCTTCTGTACATCGGCCACATTCAACACAGGTCAGTAAATCGAGTCTGTTGAGCATTGACATTCCTGAAATAGAAGCCAAACCAAAGCTCTCAGCTTCTTCATCTTCGAAATCCATTGGTTTTAAGACAGGAGGTTTACGATCTGGTTTCACTAGAGCGGCAAATGGAATCGCGATAAAGTGAAAAAACTTTGAGTAAGGAATAATGGCAACAAATGCCATTGTGTTGACCATGTGGACAAGCCACATTGTGCGATAAGAATATGCAAGGGTTTGATCACTGAAATTAAAACTTTTGAATATTGTTGCAAGCAGGTAACCAACGGGCGCCCATCCCTTTTCGCCAATAGGCATTCCGGTTCCTAAAATTCTTACACCTTCAATGAAATATCCGAGAATAACGAGCGCGGCGAGAAAGGCGTACATTGTTTTCTCTTGGTTTGGTTTGGAAGAGCTTAGTCTTTTTAGCTTGTCTATATATCTTCTTTTGTAAGCAAGCCCCAAACCAATTAAAATCGCAATACCTGCCATATCAGCCAAGAAGCTGATTACGATATATAAAGTACCTTTAAAAATTTTAAATGGAGTATCGTAATGAATGGCGACTAGGTCCGTTGCAATCCATAATATGAGAAATCCATAATAAATAAGAGCATGAAAGAGAGCTTGCCCTCGCTTGTGAACTTTTCCCGCGAATAAAATAGTTTGAAAAAAAGCTTTCCAGTTTAGATCAGAAAAGGACTTAACTAGGCCTTCTTCTCCAATGATGGAAGTTATTTTTTTGCCACCAGTGATGAAACGTAGCTTTTCAATAATGCCTTTTATGAGGACTGCCAAAGAGACAAAAAGTAGCAGATACATAATTATCTTAAATGATTGTGGAATCGCCCACATGATTTCTCGCGTTGCGACAGAAGCATCGATGTTCATTAAAGTACCTTCGTTAGTTGGAATATATCTGTCAATCTTACCTTAGTATTAACTAATTTTGAATCTAAAATGAAGATTGTTTTATTGTTGGTTAGCGTTGATAATGAGTTTCAAAATTCAGGCTGCGAGGAAGAATTGAAATATAAAGTTTATTTTACATGTTACTTATTTATTTTATTAATTTCATTTGGTTGTGGATCTTCAGCTTATTTAAACACAAACCGGCATAAAATGTCGCAAGCTCCGAAAAATATTATCTTAAGTCAGGTTGCAGGGCTTGGCGTTACTCATCTTGGGGCATTGAAATTTGGACTTCAAAGTGACCAGGAGATAGATTTTTCTGAAAGTTACTCATGTAGCGGAGTACTGTGGCCTCAAAATTTTTCAACGATGCGACCGAAGACTTTTGATGCAATGAATGGTCAAATTTTTGGCTCTAAAAGCATGGATGGCAGTTGCCAAGATTTTGAATTAATTCCGTTTTGGGATCGTTACTTAACTAAAGACAAACAGGTTATTATTCTTGAAATTGGTAGTGATAAAAGTACGAGTCTTGAAGGCAAACTATCTTGTGAGGGAAAAAATATTCTAGAAAAGGTGACGTTGTTAAAAATGAATTCTGGAAAGGAAGGCAGCGGGGAATATTTTGATTATAAAAAAAGAGGAGCATTCAAACCCGGAGTATTCTTTGATCGCAATTGCGCGCTTGGAAACAACAAAAAGTGTCAATCAACAGCATTTGAAAATATTCGATACGTATTTGAGAATGGGTTTGTGAAAAATAAAAATGTTATTTTTTTGATTAGAGATTTTAATTATCAAAAATTACTTAAAAAAAGAAAGTTTAAAGCAGCATTTACTTACTTGCAGGCGTTGTTCTCCGCACTGCAAGTCGAAAATTTCCAAGGCAATATTCCAAGAGACCTTCTAACTCTAGTATTAGGAAGTAGTAGCTCAGAGATTGAGTTTCCCAAGAGTGCAACTGATTGGAACTCCTTAATTGAAGGGCGGAGTCTCTCTTTGTTTCGATATTCCGGGCTTCAAAGTTTAAGCCTTGCTCGAGGAGCGTCAGCTGAAAACTTTTGTGGGTCTTTTTTTGATTCTGAAGTTGTGGAGAGAATATTTTTTCATGCTGAAAGAAAAAAATCAGTAACTGATTTTTTTCAGGGAATCATTGAATGGTAATAATAAGAGAAGTAACTGCAGACTTAGGAATCGTTGATTTAATTAATGGTGGTGTTAAAAAACCAATAATTTTAACTCCAGGACCTAAAGACGCTGATATTATCAGGGAAATAAATCAGCAAATATTATTTGAAAAAAAGCTTGATCCAATAACTATTTCAAATTTTACGAATTATTCAATTGATCTGTTGTGCAAAAAAGATCTATTTCCAAAAGAATATAAGCCAAAAGTTTTTAAGAAGTCGGAAATATTTTTAAATTTAGCGGGTGTTTGGGAGGAAGTGTTTGGTGAGGGTAATGATGAATTATTTTTTCAGGCATATAGAGTTTTGTCAGAAACAAGAGGGAACTCGATTGACCTTAGCCTTGTAAGGGAGGCATTAAGTTTATTAAATGACGATTTGTCTAAAGCGGTCCAAGTTTTATGGAGATTTATCGATCAACAAGGGATCATCGATGAGCATAGAGCTTATCATATAATCGGTGAAAGTGCCGAGGTGTTAGGCTTAGATAGCGACAGTGTTATCGTCATTGGTTTTAATCATTTAAGTGCTGTTCAGGTTGATATGTTTAATGCATTGTCAAAGTATATCGACGTATTTGTTTACTTACCGAAAGGGGTACTTCAAAGTTTGACTCGGTTTGATTGGCCGATGTGGTTAGAAGGTTTTGATCAATTGGAGATCATGACGCCTCCGAGTACTCAGTATTCAAAGGTTGTGACGTTTCCTAAGAATAGATTGCCTGAATTTTTAGACAATAAGACTAATAGAAATATTATTTTATTAAAAGAAAATATCGTCCCAGGCGATTTGCTAGAGATTCCCTTTAGTAATTATGATGTTCGATCTGATCATGATATTTTTAGTAGCTCAATAGAAAAGGCATTCAATAATATTGCTGATCGAAACATATCTATTGATGATCTAAAGAAAAGTATAAAAGAGCAAACAAGAGATTTGCTTCTTAGGCAAAGTGAAAATGGATATAACTTTATAGAGCTAAAGGTAATGCATTTGCTTTTTAAATCATTGGTGCGACTTGAAGAGGAGCTGGTCTCTAGTGATGCCAAACTGACAAGTTTTTTACTAAGAATTTTAAAAAACGTTTGTCTCTTAGATGCTCCTAGAAATTCGGTTGTTAATTTTACAGACGCGTCCGCTAATGGGGTAAATGTATTTTCAATATCAGATGCAAGATTTAAGCAGTTTGACACTCTTGATGTAATTATAAAAAAAGAAGATCTTCCATTCAGTTTGCAGTTCGACTCATCAAATAGGGAACTTGTGTCATTCTTATCAACCATAGGGCCAATTAAAAATACAGGTCTTAATAATAAAATGAATTTATTTTGGTTGCTAAGTACTATTCAGAGTACTTCGGCAAATAATGTAACTTTCTATATAGAGGACGGCAGCTGGGAGCTTGGAGAGGAGCTTTTTTCATTCTTAGGCCTGGTTGATGATCGTCAAAGTTACGTTCATAAAAAAGTGCTGGTTAATCAATTGGTGAGCAAAAATTATAATGGTAAAGTTGGAAAATTTTCAGCAACTAAATTACAAAGCTATATTGATTGTCCTCGAAAATTTGAGGAAATCTATCTGAAGAACAACAAAAGCTTCCCAGTGCTAAAAAAAGCGATATTGCCAAATCATTTGGGGATACTTGAGCATCAGGTTATAGAATATTTTTTTAAGCGAGAGATAAAGAATGTGAATGAGCAAAACGTTCTTAGCCTCTCAAAGGAATTGCTAAATAAGTATCTAATGCAAAATGAAATAAAGTTAAGTGATATTGATTTTAAGAAATCTTTAAACGAGATTGTCATAAATTCAAATAATGGTATTAGCTTTCTTCAAACCTTTCAGAACAACTACCCATCCTTTAAATTAGATTTTGAATTTAATCTTCCGAGCAATGATTTAACAATTGGTCAGATTGATGTTCTCGCAAGTAATGGAAAAGAGTTTTTTATCTTTGATTTCAAGCGCTCAAAAGGTGGCGCTGGAAATTTTTCTCAGATTCTTCACCATGAGCTTATACAGCTCCCATTTTATTTAAGTGAAATTCAAGAAACAATGGGAGTGAGTGGTGTTGGTTTTGGATATGTTGTATTGTCGAATCTTGCGGACTCTATTTTTATTGGTGATGATAACTTGATCAGTGGTTCAATGGGGGTCGGGAAAGAGAAAATACTTTCTAATGATGAATGGGTCACATTTAAAAAGGATTGTCGTCAAAAATACAACGCCTTATTCTTAGAAATAGAGGCGAAGTATCTCGAAAAAAATTTTACTGAACAGCCAAGGCAAAGTTCTGTTTGTCAGTACTGCCCCGCTAATCTTTTTTGTCATTTTGAGGGGAGTATATGAGAACGCCGAATGTTGAGCAAAAAACGGCTATTGAGTTATGGGGAGGAGTGCTTTCTGCTGGCGCTGGCTCCGGAAAAACTTTTGTGTTAATTGAACATACGATTAATAAGGTCCTAAAGATTGCCAAAGAGTTATTTGAGTCAGATCAAGCAAATTGGAAAGAGCTTTTTCATATTCGCACCTCCAAAATAGCACTATTAACATTTACGAAAAAAGCTGCAGCAGAAATGAGGTCAAGATTAGCTCATAGTATTTCCAATCGCGAACTGCCATCCTATCTTGATCCAATAATTTTGAATGAAACCATTAATGGTATTTTTGTTGGTACGATTCATTCATTTCTATTAAAAATGATAAAAGACGGTGTTTTAGAAGGCTTTGAGTCGATTGAAATAACATCCACGAGAAAGTTTAAGCGCGAGATTGGCAATCTTGTCGATCAAGGTATTTTGTCCTTGGAGTATGATGTCAGCCAAGAGGTCTATCAGTCTTTTTTAAGTAATGTTGATCATATAAAAACGAGTTTTACACACATCTTTAATGATGCTGAGTTAAGAATCTTTTGGGAGAAGTTTGAATTAAAAAATGTAGAGGCTGGATTTTGGCGCCAACTTTATACTCTTTGCGAGATTGATGATTTACTAAATTTGAAAATTAGCCTTGATAGCTATCAAAGTGATTCGAGTAAAGTATGGTTCCAAGCAATTGTCAGATTTATGGAGTTGCAGCATGAATTTAGCTCACAGTCATTTGAGGATCATTTTGTTAATTTAACTAATTTTTTCTCTGAGTTTAAACGAATCACACCGCCTAGAAAACCAGAGTATGCTCCTGTATTAAAGGTTCTTAATAAAATTAAAGTATTGCGAGGGACGATAAAAAGTAATCATGATCACTTATCTTTATCGATTGATAAGAACAAGGAGATGAATGAATTTTACCTTGTGCTGAAAAAACTTTTCAATTTTGTTGATTATAAAATTCAAAGAAAGAAAACAATCACCTTTTCTACTTTAGAGTACTACTTTTCTAAGTTGGAACTAGACAAGCCTCCTTTGGAGTATTTATTAGTTGATGAGTTTCAAGATACATCATGGGCCCAGCATGGAATTATTGAAAAAATCGTTAACGGAGGATGGGAAAATATTTTTGTCGTAGGAGACAAAAAGCAAGCAATATATCGTTTTAGAGGTGGTGAAGTAGATGTATTTGATAAAACGATATCAAAAAGTAAAAACGTTTTAGATTTAATAAATAATTACCGATCTCATCGAAAAGTGGTCGATTTTAATAATGATTTTTTCTCTACGATCTTTCCTTTAGGGCTTGGGTTTGAAGAAAAAAAGGCATTTTCCGTTAATATGGAAAACCAGAAGCCACAGGTAGAGGATGACCATTCTTCTAAAGTTGAAAACCTTTGTGTGGTCGTAAATCAGGAAAAAGCAAAGTTAGCATCAATTGATTTAGAGAGAATCGAAGCTGATCTAATCTGCTCAAAGATTGAGTCATTAGTGAACTTAGGTGAAAGAGATATTGCGATTTTATATCCACGACTTAAGCCTAGTTATTTTTTAATAAAAAACCTAATAAAAGGCAATTATAGCTTTGTGTCCCAATCGAAGTTAAACACTTTGGATCAACCAATAATAACTATTTTGCTCATAGCGCTCGAGAATGCAATGGGCTTCTATCAAAGTGAATCAATTGCTAATGATAAAATTAGTCAAATCCTTAGTGTTCTTGGTATTGAGAGTCAGTTCTTGGTCTCTGGTTTAAGGCTAAGGCAAAACGTAGACTATTTTGGGATTGAATATGCTCTACTAAGTGAAATTCATCTTGTTTCCTGCACTATTACTGATAAAGATAGTACCATTAATCTAATTTCAGAAGTTTGTGCCGACTCAGATAATTCAATCGAAAAGTTTTGGTTATTGTTAAAGGAATATGAAAAGGAGAATTTCTCCGTCGAGCTCATCAATTCAAGCGATTCAATGGCGAAAATTAAAATTATGTCTGTTCACTCATCCAAAGGATTAGAATTCGATAATGTTTTATTGGGAGGGATCCACACCAATGGGGGAGTGATTAAATCTGATGGAATTTTGAAAAAGTATCCAGGGAGCTTTAAATGGAGGCCTGATGTTAGTTCTAAAAAGCTCGCACAATCTCCCAATTTTATTTTGGAAAGCTTAGAAGATAAAATTTTGGATTTTAACGAACAAAAAAGACTACTATATGTCGCTTGTACCAGAGCAAAAAAAGCGCTTTTTTTTCCTCGTATTATAGATGTTGAAACGGGAAGTGTTGTTTCAAAAAATAAAAACTCTTGGGTGAATGCAATATCACTTGTATCAGATAAATTACCGATTTTAGAGATTACTCTAGAAAGCAGTAATATTAATTTTAAAAGGCGCCTCCCATTTTTTCATATTGATAATCTTGGGTATAAAGAAAGAGAAATTAAAAAAAATCATTTAAAATTGTCTGCTGATCAGTCGGTAACAGGCTTATCTGAGTTATTCTTTTGTCCTAGAAAATATTACTTATCTAATATTTGTAAATATGATGACTCAACCATTAAGTTCTTAAATGAAATATATGCTGACTTTGTTCCAGAGCAATATAAGAAATTTATTACTCACTCAGATAATGATGAGCCGAAATCAAGTAAGAAAAGAGGGAGTCAGTTACATTCTTACATTGAGGGATTTATTAAAGGGAGTAATGTTGAGAATTTAAAGGGAGCGGATAAGGTAGCACTAAATTACTGTTTTAGTTTGCTTAAGGGCATTTCAAAAAAATATGAATTGTTATCAGAGTATTCAATTAAGTTTAAATTTAATGGCCAGTTTATCAATGGTGTTTGTGATTTAGTTCTTTTAAGTGAGGAACGTGACTATGCTGAAATTTGGGACTTTAAAACGGGTAAAAAAGATTTATTAAATCAAAATAGGTATGAAGCTCAATTAAAACTCTACGCAGCTGGCATACTCAATCTTTTTCCTCTGGTTAATTCTATACCTCTAAAGATTATTTATTTAGATGAGAGAAGCACGACGGAGTTCATCTTTTCCAGAGATCAATTGCCTAAACTATCTAATCAAATTTCTGGCATGATCAATTCTCCTTGGCAAAAAGTTGAAGAAAATTGTCAACATTGCGATTATCAGAAAATTTGTCAGGTTAAATTGATCAATTGTTAAGTTTTATCAATATGTTAAAATAATCTTATACATTGAAAGCAGGATGCTTTCCAAAAATATTTGCAGGATGCGACTATGGGCAAGATTTGTAAACTACACTTAAGTCTCTTTTTATTATTATCAACTTTTTCCGTTTTTGCAGGTGAGAATAGCCATTATGATTTTTCATGGCTTGATCCCGATAAGGAAGTTTTTGTTTTACAAAATCGCACCTATCAAAAGGACGGTAACTTTTATGTTAATATTGGCGGTGGATTTACCGCTTCAGGTGCCTTTGTTGATTCTCTGAATATGCAATCTCGCTTTGGTTTTTTCTTTACGGAAGAGCTTGGTATTGAGCTTCTGTATTCTAAAAATAGTGGTAAGGAAAATGATACTGCTCAGTCGGTAAGGAACCAAGGCGGTGCTGGTTCAATTCCGTTTAGAAGAATTGTTGATCAATATTATGGTGCCTATTTTTTATGGTCGCCATTTTACGCTAAAATTAACACGTTTAATAAAATCTTGTACCTCGATTGGATTCTAGGCGTTGGTTACGTCAATATGGCCGAAAATAATAACCGTAAAGAGTTTAGCAATAGTGGAACAGGTGATAATAACCTTGAATCAGAGACTCATCATTGTCTAAGTTGGGATATTGGTCTGAAATTTTATCTGTCAAAAAGTTTTGACATCAGAATGGATCTCACGGCACTTCATTATCAAGCCGAAAGTGCCTTGGGCCTGAACTCAAACGAAAAAAATTGGTATAGCCATTACGATGTTTCTTTTTCTTTGGGGTATAAATTTTGAAGTGGATTATATTTCAATTATCGATTGTAACAACTAGTCTTGCATTTTCTAGCATTGAGAGAAGTCCAGCTTCATCCTCCGAAAAAATGAGTTTATTAAATGATTTAATGGGCAACAGTCTAGTATATTCAGCCCAAGAGATTATAAGAAGTGATCTTCAAAAAGGTCAGTGGTCCAAAAATTATGAAGATTTCATCAATATTATTTTAAATGAGGTTGGATCGGAGCAACTAGATAGGTTAAGTTTTTCAAGTTCGCAAATTAAAAGAAGTAAAAATATTTCTTATCTGCATGGTAAAAATGAACTTAGAAAGAATAAATTCAAATCAGCAGCTAAAAGTATAAAAAGATCATTGAAGTCTAGTGAGCCTTTTTATGTAAACCAGTTACTTTTTCTAGGTAGCGCGCAAATGTTGTCTGGAGAAAAAGGCCTTGCAAATAATAGCTTCATGGAATGTGAGGCGGTTTTAAAGAATAATATTCCAAAAGATGAAGGATTATTTGGGAACGAAAAAAGAATAATATTAGATTCTTGCATATTAAATCAAGCGAGGCTGGATTTTGAACAAGGTAATTTTTTATTAGCAAATCAACAATATGATAAAATACAAAAATCATCTCTGGTCTGGCCTGAAATTTTATTTGAACAAGCTTGGTCAAGTTTCTATTTGGGTAATTATAATCGAACACTTGGAAAACTAGTCACGTATAAATCTCCATTCTTCGATTTTATCTTTAACCCAGAGGTTGAAGTTTTGGAAGCTCTCAGTTACATGGAAATTTGTTATTACCAAAATACTCAGGATGTCGTTAATAAATTTTATAAGAAATATTCACACGACGCAAAATACCTAAAATCTTTTATGAAACGATATGGTTCACGAGAAGAAAAAGTTGGAAGTCTGTTAATTAATGTTAAAAATAGAGAGGCAATTAAAAATCCTCTCCTTAAAAGGATAGTTATTTCCATTTCTAAAGATTTAGTTTTTAAGCGCTTGATAAGAAATTATTACGGAATTAAAGATGAGCTTAAACTCGTAAAAAATTATCCTCAGCGGAAATACATTTCATACCTTGCGAAAAAATTAAAAGCTGCCGAGAAAAGACAGAGGGCTTTGATTGGTTCTTATGGACTTCGTATACTTAATCGTGCTGATCGACTACTCGATAAAAGCTTTCGTGGAATGTCTTATATAAAGCTTGAAATATTAAAAAAAGAAAAAGAAAAGTTTTTTGGAAAACAATACAACGTAGGGAAAGTGGGTGATCTGAAAAACGTGACTTATGATTCAACTAGTTATCTTTGGGACTTTAATGGTGAGTTCTGGGCCGATGAGTTGGGTGATTACGTGTTTTCATTAAAAAGTGAATGTCGGATATAGGAGCAATGATGAAAAAAATATTCATTTTTTTAATTTTTCTTCTAACCTCTCCAACCTATGCAAAAAATAATTATGATTATTTAATAAGCATAATTAATAATGAACTTAGTGAAGTTTCAAGGCTCAATAAACAAATCAATGCAAGTGATGATACGTTACTTTTAAGAATGGCCGAATTATACCTAGAGCGTGGGCGCGTAAAAAAAGAACTGGAGAATGAACAATATCTCTCCATCGAGCCTCGTAAACGTAGGAAGCTAAACAAAAATAAATTTTTTAAATCATCGAAAATTGATATGCAAAAGGCAAACAAGATTGGTGTCTATATCTTAAAAAATTTTAAAAATACAAAAAATAAAGGAGACGTATTCTACGTTTTTGCATTTTATGCGCAGGAATATCAAACCATAAAAAAAGCCAAAAAATATTTTAATTTAGCAAAAAAATATAGCTCAAAAAAATCAAATAGTTTTAAGAAAGCCAGTCTTGCCCTCGCAGATATATTTTACAATGAGAAAAATTTCAAAAAGGCGATAGATAACTATGAGAATGCAATTGATGATGAAGAAAGTAAATGGTGGACAAGGGATGCATATAATTTAGCGTGGTGTTATTTTCGAGAAGGACAAAAAAATAAAGGCATCTCTTTGATGAGAAAAGTTTTTAGACTGAGCAAGAAAGGCTTCTATTTAGATTTTTCTAATGAGTCACAAAGAGATATTGTCTTTTTTCTAGTCGATTCAGGAAAAATAAACGACGCAGAGAGGTTTGTTAGAAAAAATGGTGAGAAAACGGACCAGTTGATTAAGCTAGCCAAAAATCTTATCGATCAGGGTAAAGGAAGTAAGGCTATATACTTTCTAAAACGGGCACAAAAGAAAGCTGGCGATAGAAGAGAGCTTGCGGAAATTAATAATATGTTACTCGATCTACACGAGAAATTTAGTTCAATTTCTGAACACCTTAATGTGTCTAAGCAACAACATGAATTGTTTCTATCAAAAGATTTGGATGAAACACTTGTTAAGAATTTTGAGTATCACATTGCTAAAATCGCATCCAAAATTCAATCTAAGATTAAAAGTAGGCGCTATCAAAAAAATAAAAAAATAGAAAAGGAGTTAAGTGAACAGCATCTAGAATATGTCAAATTCGTTAAGGATGTTTTGAGTAAAAAATATTTTAGTTATGTGTACTATCAAGCTGAAATTTATTACACAATCGGCAACTTTTCTGATGCTGCTGTAAAATATTTGGAAGTTCTAGGAAATAAAAGTCGACCGAAAAAGAGGTTGACCATTTTAAATAATCTCCTAGCATGCATTAGTAAAATGGATAAAAATTCATTGTTTTATCAAAAAAATGCTCAATCTATTTTCGAAAAGTTTATCGCTGAAGAAAGACGTGCAGAGCATAAAAAACCTGTATATCCATTGCTTTTTAGTCTGTATTTAAAAAATGGCGCGGTTGATTCTGCTGAGAAAATTTTAAATGGTTATAATAAATATTTTAAAAATGATATGAAGACAATTGAATCAATGCTTGCAAATCTTCTTGAACATTCAAGTATAAAAAATAACAAACCTAGATTCCTGGCTTTTGTTAAAAGAATTAATAATAGGGAATTTATTATCAGTAAAAAATTAGCTTCATCAATAAAAAATAATGCCTTAAGCCTACAATTTAAAGATGTGCAAAGTGATAGTACAAAAGGTGCTAAAGCAAATGCCCTTAGGGGTTATAAATTAATTTATGATGACCCGTTATCATCGATTGAAGCGCGAAAAAATGCAGCTTTTAACGTAGCGGTACTTTTTTATGAGTTGAAATACCCAAAAAAAACGGCAGAGTGGACGTTGAAAGCAATTGAGTTAATGAATGAACGAGATACAAAAAAACTCTTTAGCCAAATTAGAAAGATTTCTTTAGATTTATTCAATCAAGGACAAGAAGATGAATCACTTCGCATTCTCCTTAAACTTGCAAACAAATCTTGTAAGGATTCAAAGGACTTTAGAAGTCTTGCTGCTGATTATTTTAATTTATTTTTGATATCAAGTAAGGCACCACGGTTATCAAGTGCTAAGTTCTTTTCATGTGTTTCTAATAAACAATTTTATAATGAATTGATTATAAAAAATATGGGGTATTTTTATATCTCGGGCGACTTTGATTTTCTTTACCGCCAATTGTTAATCAGTCTTAAAAATAAGAAGCTTATACTTGATGCGGAGCTGGAGTCTGCTAAGTTAATTGCTTTTCACTTTATGGATAAAGATCCTAAGAAAACGAATAGGATTATTACCCTTGTAGATAGGAAATATAATAAAAGCTACGTTAAGAACATCTACTACAAGGAAATAAAAGCACTAGAGAGAATGTATAAATACCGAAATGACAGTAGAAAAATTTCCAGAAGTAAACTTAGTTTTCCTGAAGTGAGGTTTAATAAGCTTTTAAAGAAAAAGATTGACGCTCTTTCTACATTGTCTCAAAAGATTGTTTCTGATCCTGGAAAAGGTGGAGTTGTTTTGATTGCACCAATATATGAGATCCTGATCCAGTCCTACTCAAGGTTAATCAGTGAGATTAACGACTTTACTCCAGCTGGGAAATCAAAGGAATATGTGTCTGGATTCAAAAAAAGCATGGACTCATTGGTTGTAAATCTCACAAAACAAAGAAATGAGATTATTAATAACTTAAAAAAAATTGTTAGTGTTAAGGAAATTGTCACCGATTTTGAATATGATCGTTCGTCTGAATTACCTATTGGTGACCTTAAGAAAATGACTGTAGATAACTGGGCTATTTCTGACAGGGGATTATAATATGAAGCTAATTTTTCTCATTTTTAGTCTATGTTTGGTTGGCTGTAGTACGAATGGCAGTAGGAAAAATAGTCGTGAAGAGTCTCAAAAAAGAGGTGTTAGTGCACTTGTCGAGCTTGAGATAAATGAGATTAGTGACAACGAATTTGAGAGACGAAAAAGTATCTTTCGTGGAAATATGGATGACGAAATTGATGAGCTTGAAAATTACGATGAAATTATTTCTGAATCTGTTGGAGTGATGAAGCTAAGTGACTTGGTGGATTTAGGGCACGTCTCTGAACCAATCACTCAAGCTGTTATTTTCTGTCATCAAAAAAATATTAAGAGCGGGCTCAAAATACTAAATGCAATATTTTCCACCCATGGCCATCATCCTCGCTTTTGGAACGCTAAAGGTATTTGTCATTTACAAAATTATGATTTGAAAAAAGCTAAATACTTTTTCGATTTGGCGATCGCTGATAAGCCATATGCCCCTGCAATGAACAATCTTGCTGTGTTATTTTATCGTTCAGGTGATCATCAAAAGGCTTATCTGCTTCTTGAAAATGGTATCAAAAATAGTCGCCTTAATACTCTACGATACAATTTTTCTTTATTAAACTTTAATAAAGGCCTTTATCGTGTTGCGGTCAAATATCTAGAAGAAATATCTGGAAAAAATAAGAAGCTAGATATGGTTACTACTTTACTTGCAGCTAGTTATTTACGGATGAATGATCTTAAAAAATACGCTGATGCCTACCAATTAATTCAAAATAAAAATACTTTCTTTTCAAAAATAAATTACGCTCTCTATGTCGGTATCACACAAGGGCGCGAAAGTGGTCGAGAAATTCTAACGGCTTTGAATGCTAAAAACTCAGTTGAAAGGCAGCTTATTACAAGTTACAGGCAATATATTAGTGAGGTTGGAAAGTGATTAAGGTATTAATAATATTTTTTGTTTTTGGTAGTTTCGCTTTTGACGAAGCCGTTGCTCGAAATGAAAATCCAAAAGAAAAAATAATTTATAAATATAAAAAATATGAAAAGTTTAATCTAGAAGAGATTAGCGTGGATGGTGAAACTGGTGTCCCTGGGGATATATCTATTATTAATAGATTTAAAAAGAAGTTTGATAATCGATTACCATATCGAAAAAACTTTAGACCTGAGGTAATTTTGTCTGTTGAGCGTGTTCAATAATTAGGAGTTCAAATGGAAATTTCGAAACATAAAGATATAAAGTTTGAATTAGTTTCAGAAGACGGACTCTCTACGTATGTCATTCCAAAGAAAAGGATACTTGTTGGGTCTGGGGAATCTTGTGATTTAGCTTTGATAGGAGAATCAATAGAAGGGGTTCATGCCGTCGTAGAGGTCCTGAGTAATTGTTTACGTGTTTATGATATGAATACGCTTGAGGGGTCCTTTGTTAATGGCCAAAGTGCTATTGCTAAAGATGCTTATCCAGGTGATCAAATATGTTTTGGAAAAATATGTTTTAGCGTTGACTTTTTCGATGCGACAAGTGCAATTGCTGACAATAATGTTCCGCCAATTTTAATCGAGGATTTAGATTCTGGGGTTTCTAGTGTTGTTCCAATTTCTCCAAAAAGAATTAATAAAATTGATAAGCCAGTTATCAAAAAGGGGTCTTATGACAAGGTGGAATATCCGCTAGAAAATTATCCTAACGCCAACAAGCTTGAATATATCTTTGAATTACCAGAGAGCATAAAAAATGTTTTGCACTATGACATGTATGAGAAGGCAATTGAAATAACAATTACAAATGGAAACCGAGTATTTAGTATTGATTACCTTGATGCTTCAAGTGCCGATTTCTACCTTTCTGGTAATATTCACCAGCAAGGCGTGGTTCTGCCATTCTTAGCCAAAAACGAGAAAATCTCGTTTTTGGAAAACCGTCAAGGTCATTATTTTATAAAGAAAATAGATGGGTTTGAATTCTTAAATCTTGGTGATACGGAAAATAAGGACCTCCTGAGCAATGATTCATTGTGTGTGTTTATTAGTGATCAGGTAAAGGTCTTTTTTCGACTGTCGGAAGCTCCTCCTCGTACACTTATTGAGCCATTTTTAGAAAATGATAAGGTATTTTGGAAATACTTCTCTGCCGTTATTGGACTCGTAGTTGTCTTTCTGATGTTTATTGGAGTGATGGATGTTAATGAGGAGCTAAAAGAAAAAAAGGCTCCTGAAAAGTTAGCCTCCGTTTTGTACAAAAAACCTGTGCTGTCTATCGCTGTTGAAAAAACAAAAAACGCAAACAAGAGAGTTGCCCAGAAAGCAAAAAAACCTCCAAGAAAGGTAAAGGCTAAAGTTGTAAAAAATAAAACTTTTCGAAAAAAACAAAAATCTAAATCAATCGCTAGAAAACGGTCTAAAAAGACATCTGCGCCCAAAGTTGTCATGAAAAAGTCATCTGCATCAAAAACTAAAGCAAAAGGAAGTATCGATACATATAAAGCTGTAGACTTTTCTGCTAGCCTCCCAAATGTATTAAGTAAATCGTCTGACATCTCAAAAGTTTCAAATGAGCAACAGAAGAGCTTTGAATATACTTCTGAATCTCCCGCTGCAAAGAATATTGGTGATGATATTAAGTTAAATCAAGTTAGCGATACAGCAGATGATATTTCAAAAAATGCCTCTAAAGACATAAGTGATACAGGTTCTCTTTCTGAGTTTCAAAGCAATAAAGTGATGGCCACTGCAGGAATCCCCTCTCGAACAGTCGTTTTAGGAGGAATGGATCCAGATACTATTAGAAAAATTCTAATGGATCATTTGCCTCAATTTCGTTTCTGCTATCAAAAGGAATTAGATAAATCTTCCAAAGAGTTTTCAGGAAAAATTACTTTAAACTTTGTCATCGGAGCATCTGGTTATGTGACTAGGGCAGGGGTTAAAGAGAGTTCAATGCCACAAGATGTAAAAGGATGTGTTGTAAATGTTCTCAAGGGTATTCCTTTTCCTGCTCCTCGAGGTGGTGGGGTTGTTGAAGTAACTCAGCCGATGAACTTCTACCCTAAGGAATAATGTATAGAATGAAACGACATCGTTAGTTCCAAAATAATGCCTAAAAATACAAATAGATAAATAAAAAAGAGTTTGTTTTAATCTTGATATTTATTTTTAAAACTGGTGAAACACTTTCGGTGTTTTGAGTGAGGGAAGAAAAAAACTATTCTTCGCCCAAGACAACAAATTTATATTTTTGATATCCAGCATTTGCGCAAGTATTCAGTAATTTTTTAAGGAAATTATATTTGATACTCTTGTCGACAATTAGGTTTACTATGCCGGAAAAATCATTTGCGTTCTCACTACTTTTTGCGACTTGTTTAAAGGTCTTTTTCTTTTTTGTCAGTTCCTCAAAAAGAGGGATGATCATATTACTACTATTGTCGAATACTTTTTTTCCATCGGTGCTTTTAATATTTAAAACAATTTCATCATCAACATAAATAGCTGTCGTGCTGACTTGTACAATTACTCCTGCATTATTTAGTGTTTGGGAGTTAGACCTTGGAAGAGAAATCTCTTTTGGAACATTAAAAACAACCCCTGATGAATTATAACTCTTTAAAAGAAAAACGAGCAGGATAACCAAAATGTCTAGTAGGGAAGTAATATCTAGGTCCAGTACCTTAGGTTTTCTTCTTTTTACGCGCTTTCTAATTGGAGATCTTCTCATAATTAACTCTTGATGTTTCCAAATATAATATCGTCGAAAAGTATTTCTACTTTTTGGTCCATACCATCTTTAGTTTTTAGATAAAAACTCGGGTCTGTCGTTTTAAATGCTCTTACTGAGTCCATTATTTTTACTAACGTTTCATATTCGTTTGTGTCTCTTGGCTCTAGCGTAATCGTTCTTTCTGTTAAGTTTTGTTTTTTTACAGCAATTAAATAATCATGCAGTAAGTTTAGATCGTGCGCTGATTCTTTTTTGTTAATTGTTTTTAACAACTTCCAGGGCACACCCGTATAAATTTTGATTTTGTTCTCATATATTTTCAGGCCCAAATTTAATGGCTTCTGATTCTTTGGTGGTGGCGCCGATGAAATTGTCGGAACATTAGAATTAATTTCGTATACTTTTAAAAAATTTGCAGAAAGCAGTAGAAAAAAAATGAAAATAAAAACCGCGTCCAAAATAGGTATTAGATTTGGACGCTTGAATTCATATTTATAGTTTTTACGACTTGGTTTTCTTAGCAAAACAATGCTCCTTAATTAGAAGATTTTGTCCCAAGAAGGTCCATTAGCTTTACTGAATATTCATCAATTCCATTAATGATACTCTCTGCTTTTGCGACCAAAAACGAATGAAGGATCATAATAGTTATCGCAGATAATAGACCAAGAAATGTCGTATTCATTGCTTTTGCAATTCCGTTTGCAAGCATTTCGGCTTTCTGGCTTGGGTCTGCTGCAGCAACAGCGGCAAACGAAGTGATTAGCCCCTGAATTGTTCCGAGAAGTCCAAATAGCGTTGAAATATTTGCTATTAGTGAAAGGTAATTAAGTCTAGACTCTACTTTTGGAATTACTTCTAAGGAGGTTGCATCAATAGCATTTTGCATTTGCTCAGTCGTGCTGTTTGATCGCTTGAGTCCGCTTTTTAATACTCGTGGTAAAACAGCCTCTGATCCACTGCAAATTCGAATTGCGCCTTGAAGGTCGTTCGATAGGATATGTCTTTGTATCTCATTCATGAAACCAGCGCCATTAATATCCATTTTCTTGAGTTTTGTGTACCTCTCTAAGCAAATTGCGATACCTATTCCCCAAACTAAGAGGATGATCCCCATGAATACTCCACCTTTTTCAAAAAAGTCGATGACAGTGTTAAGGAAGTTGATATTAGTTACGTTCGCAGCTGTAGAGACTACTGTTTCATTCATTTTTAAATAGCTCCTGTTTTTTTAGGTACTTATTAAAAATTATAGCACGTTTTAAAACTTATGCTGTTTCGTAGATAGGGAAAGTTATACCTAGAGAAGGTAGTGTATAGTTTTAGTCGGAATGAATTTATTTGTAGTTTTCGGGAAAAAGTTGTCTCTCAACACCTTCAATAAAAAGGTGAATAAGCTTGATGTGAATTTCTTGCACACGATCAGTGTTTTTTGTAAAAGGAACAACTAGCGGGATATCAACCATTGATTTTAATGCTCCCCCACCTTTTCCAAGTAGTGCAATTGTCTTCATTCCTTTTGACTGAGCCATTTCGACTGCCTTAATGACATTTGGTGAATTGCCGCTAGAGGTAATAGCAAGCAAGACATCCCCTGAGTTTCCCCAGCCTTCGACATATCTTGAAAAAATGTGATCATATCCAAAATCATTGGAGACACAGCTAATATAGCCAGGATCACTAATTGCTGTGGCCGCAAGAGGTGAGCGGTCTTTTCTAAATCGACCTGTCAACTCTTCAGCAAAGTGCATTGAGTCACACATCGAGCCACCATTTCCACAGCTGTAGACTCTCTTATTGTTTTCAAATGCATCAACAAGAATTTGAGTTGCTTCTTGAAAGCTTTTAATAAAATCAGAGTCATTAAGTGTTGCGTTCAATGTTTCATGGGCTTCTTGAAGCCCATGAATGATATAGTTTGTCACTTAAGCAAGTTCCTCTAAGGACTTTTTGATTTCATCTTTTGGCTGAACACCAACTAGGGTTTTAGCCGCTTCACCGTTCTTAAAGAAAATCATTGTTGGAATTCCACGAATTCCATACTTCTGTGCAAGGTCACCATTTTCATCTACGTTTACTTTGAAAACAGCTGCATTTTCACCCGTTTCAGTAGCCACTTCATCAAGTACAGGAAGTAGAGTTTTACATGGCCCACACCACTCTGCCCAGAAATCGACCAAAACAGGTTTTGTTGAGTTTAATACTTTCTCTTCAAATTCATCTTGATTCACGCTTGTGACTTGTCCCATTACTTTCTCCTTTTAATCAATATGGAATTTTTATCGTAATTGGGGAGGTCTGTACAGAATTTTACTCTGTATAAAATCTAATAATAGGCTATAATAAGTGACAAGTTAGATAGACAATTGTTTATGGAAAAAAAATATTTATTAAAGAATTCTGAAAAAGCAGGTAAGGCAGCAAGGCTTTTTGCAAAAGCTGTTGACCTATTCTTATGCCTTTTACTCTCTATCTTTTTTTACCCAGTAGGAATTTTATTAGCAGTTTTTTATTTGAGCATTTCTGACGCCTTGCAGAGTGGACAGTCAGTCGGAAAGAAGCTGATGGGGTTTAATGTTATTTCTATGGAAGACGGAGAGTATTGTTCTATAAAGCAATCAATAATAAGAAACTTGCCAATAAGCATTCCCTTACTCTTCGGAGTTATTCCAATCTGGGGATGGATAATTTGGATACTCTCTGGAACTTTTTTTATCATTTTAGAGCTTTACCTACTTCTTAAACTGGACTCAGGTAATCGACTCGGAGATGTGATGGCAGATACGACCGTGAATGCGTTCAATGGCCCAGAAAGTGAAAAAACAGCTTCCTCTAGTTGGTTTGTTAAGCAAGAAAGAGGCTAATATAACTTCTTTTAAATAAGCATATTGAGTGATAGATTTCTGATTTTAAAAATCGATCGAGTTCACTTATGAAAAAAAAATTAATCGTTGTAGATATTAGTAGTTTTATATTCCGTGCTTTTTATGCAATTCGCCCTCTCTCAAGTCCAGACGGAATTCCTGTGAATGCTGTTCATGGCGTTTGGAATATGGTGTTTAAACTTTTAAGTCAATACTCCCCCACTCATATTGTTATGGCGCGAGATACGGGAGAGAAGACATTTCGACATGAGCTTTATGATGATTATAAAGCAAATCGAACAGAGGTTCCTGAAGATCTCATTCCACAGTTTTCGATCATTCATGAACTTGTCGATTGTATGAAGCTTGCAAATCAAAAGAAAGTGGGTTTTGAAGCTGATGATGTTATTGGAACGATTTGTACTAAGTGGAAAGACGATTTTGACGAAATTTTAATTGCCTCAGGTGATAAAGACCTTATGCAGTTTGTCGATGAAAAAGTGAAGCTTGTCGATACAATGAAAGACATTGTTTATGATCGGCAGGGTGTTTTTAATAAAATGAACGTTTGGCCGGAGCAAATTGTCGATTACCTATCAATTGTTGGTGACACTAGTGACAATATTCCAGGAATGAAAGGGATTGGCGCAAAGGGGGCTGCAAAATTGCTCGATCAGTATGGAACTCTTGAAGCATGCATTGAAAATAAAAGTGAGATGAAAGGAAAACGTGTTATCGATGCTTTCGAGAATCATGTAGATGATGCTCTTTTGTCTAAGCGTTTAATTAAAATTCACACTGAGGTGGAGCTTGATATAACTCCAGAAGATTCTATAAATTCATTTGGCCCTAATGAAGATCTCGAAAAATTTTTTGAGAGATATGGTTTTAAAAGTGCTCTTAAAAAAATAAAAGATATTGAATATCAAAATCACGTAGCCAATGAAAATAACGAAAGTGTTGCAGCGATTGAAGAAGTCATCAAGTTTCAAATAAGCGAATTTAGTAAAGATGTTAAGACGTTTGATGGAGCTGTTGCAATTTACTTAGACTTTGATCAGTCTAATGTAACTTCTAGAAAACTAATTTCAGGTTACCTGTTGTTTGAAACTAGGTTGTATAAATTTAATCAATCTAATCTTAAGCAGGTATTGGAGGCGTTAAATAATCAAGACATTTTTACCGAACATGGCAAAAGACTAGTTGATTTTATAAATAGAAATGATCTTAAAGTTCCAAAGAAATTATACGACATTACTCAGTTACATTACTTAATTGACCAGAACTCCAAACATGATTTGAAAAGTATTGCAGAAGAGTTTCTGGGCAAAACTATTGTTGAATTAACCAAGAGCCAAGGTGACATAGAAGCTGGGGATATTGATCAGCAAATTGGGGCACGAATGAAAGCCACGGTTGAGCTTGGCCAAATATTAGTAAAAGAAGCTTCCGAAAAAGAGGTCTTTGCTATTTATAAGGATATTGATTTTCCTTTGTATGAAGTTCTCGCAGAAATGGAAGGAAATGGAATTTTATTAAACTCAAAATATCTTCACAAATATCAAAAAGACTTGGAAAAAGAAATTAATGAGATAGAGCAAAAGATTACGAGTCTCTATGAGGGAGAAATTAACCTAAGGTCCTCAAAACAAGTAGGTGAACTACTTTTTGAAAAGTTAAACCTGCCGGCAAAAAAGAAAACTAAAACTGGCTATAGTACTGACTCAAGTGTCCTGGAAGACCTTTCTTCTATGGGGATTAGCGAGGTGCCAGGTTTATTATTGAACTATCGTGAAATTGATAAATTGTTATCAACTTACGTAAGAGCATTACCGGAGCTTGTCTCTTCTGTTAGCAAAAGAATACATACAAACTTTTCTCAGCATACTGCTGCAACTGGAAGACTTAGTTCGTTAAATCCAAATTTGCAAAATATCCCGATTCGAAATGAAAGTGGACGAAAGGTCAGAAAGGCTTTTATTGCTGGCCCTGGGCATCTTTTGCTTTCGGCTGACTATTCTCAAGTCGAGCTCAGACTTCTTGCACATTTCTCTGGCGATAAAACGATGGTTTCTGCTTTTAAAAATAATTTAGATATTCATGCTCAAACGGCAGCAGAAGTTAATGGAATATCTATAGATCAAGTGACCTCAGAGGAAAGATCAAAAGCGAAAGCGGTTAACTTTGGTTTAATGTATGGACAATCATCATTTGGTTTATCAAATGCTTTAAAAATTTCAAGGGCAGAGGCTAAGGAATATATAACTAAATATTTTGAACGATTCGCTGAGGTTAAGGGCTTTTTAGATTTATTAAAAGAAAGAGCAGAAGAGACCGGTTATGCGATTACTTACCATGGAAGGAGAAGATTTTTGCCTGAGATACGGTCAAATAATCGAACAACAAAATCACAGGCCGAGCGAGTTGCTATAAATAGTCCTATTCAAGGTACGGCAGCAGATATTATCAAAATCGCTATGATTAATATTTTTAACCGAATGAAAAATGAGAATTTAAAATCTAAAATGCTTCTTCAAGTTCACGATGAATTGATTTTTGAAGTTGTAGAGTCAGAGTTGGAAACAATGAAAAAATTGGTTAAACAAGAGATGGAAAGTGTTGTTTCGTTAAAAGTACCTTTAACTGTTGACATGGGTTATGGAGTAGATTGGTATAATCTAAAATAAACTAATTTCTTTTTAAGTTATCTTGTGTTGTCTCAGAGACATGAAGGCCGAAACGGTGGGTAATATCGTTTGCCGTAATTATGCCTATTACTTTTTTGTCATCTATCCTTGAAACAACAGGAATTCTTGAGATGTGAAACTTGTCTAAAAGGTGTAGTGCATACATGAGAGATTGATCAGGATAAATTTTAATCACTTTTCTCATGCAGATTTCTTCAATTACTTTACTTTCATTTTCTTTTTTCAGGTTTGCTGCACTGATCTCGTTAGACGAGACTATACCAATTAAATTATTCCTTTCATTTAATACTGGATACCCTGAAATGCTAGATCCTTTTACGGTGAGATAGGCACTTGATATGGTATCTGAGCACTTGAGACACTGCACATCTTGAATCATTGCTTCTTCAACAATAAAGGTATCAAGGATTTCGTAGTCTTCCTTTTTGGGGAGGTGGATCCCATCTTGTTCAGAAATTTCTTCATAAATAGAGTTGTGATCTAAGGCTAGTGCGATTGCATAGGAAATAATATTTGATACCATCAGCGGGAGAATAATATTATAATCCCTCGTTAATTCGAAAATCATAATGATCGATGTAAATGGTGCTTTTATAACAGCAGCAAAAAAGGCACCCATGCCAATGAGTGCAAACGCTCCTATATTGGGACTTATTTCAGGAAAAACCATTTGAGATAGAGAGCCAATAAAACCACCAAGACTAGCGCCTAGAAGAAGAGTTGGCATGAATAGTCCACCGCTGATTCCTGATCCGTAGCAAATCGTTGTCGCGACAAACTTTAAAGCAAAAAGACTTAATAAAGTTTTCCAATCACTAAATAAGCTCGCAAGAGCACTTTCAATAGTGCCATGTCCACTTCCCAAGACATGATGGTTTATCTGCCCAAGCAGAGAAATAGTAATGAAGGTCGCTGTTATTAATGAGAGTTTGTGGCCCTTAAAGATGTCGTGACCTATTCTTCGAAAGGTGGTGACCGATTTCATCCATAGAGTACCGAGTAATGCCGATACAAGACCTACTGTGCAATATAGTGGAATTTCACTGACACTATTTAGCTGATAATTAAATTCTGAAAATGCATTTCCTGTCCCCAGAAAAAATTGTCCGACAACAGAAGCGACAACGCTTGAAATAATAATTGAGCCCAACATTTTTGCATTTAGGTCGCCGACAACTTCTTCAAGTGTAAAGACAACAGCTGCCATGGGTGTATTAAAAGCTGCTGCAATACCACCTGCTGCACCAACAGCAACGAGTGCTTTAATCCTTTTTTTGGAGAGGTGAAAAAAATTACCTAAGGAGCTACCGATACCTGCTGATATTGCAGCAGTAGGGCCTTCTCGTCCAAGTGACACTCCAGATGCTAGGGATAAAACTGAGACAATAAACTTAGCGATAGTGTCATAAAAAGCAATATTTCCATGAAAAACAGCAAGGGCAACACGAACCCCTGGGATCCCGGAGCCTGATGTGCTTGGAAATTTCCTCGTCGTTATCCACCCTGAAATCCAAATAAACATTAGACCAATGCTAAATGACTTTAAGGTGAAAGTTGTGTCAGTTCCGGCTAAGTGTTTCAGGCCTTCAACTATTTTGTAGAGCGAAACTGCAACAAGTGCTGAGGAGATACCCGTTATTATGGTCAGGGCCAAGTAAGCTCTTTCTTCATTGATCTGGTTTTTGAGAGAAATATCAATTAAGTAATTTTTGATATTTCTAAAGACGCTTAGTTCCGATATTCTTTTTTGCACTGCGACCTGCTTTTTACTTCTTTTGGCACCTGATTACAATAAGTTAATTTATTTATCAATGAGTATGAAATTTATATCTAGGATAAAGGAGATCATTTTTAAAGAAAATAAAAAATTAGTGGGCTTGACACTTATTTTTTTGATACCACAATGATGAAAACAAATTTTGTTCTAAATGATTTTGAATAAAAAGGAGAACTTTATGCAAGTTAGACCACTTCAAGACAGAGTTTTAGTAGAAAGACTCGAGGAAGAAAGAAAGACAGCTGGTGGGATTATTATCCCTGATAACAACAAAGAAAAGCCAGCAGAAGGTAAGGTTGTTTCTGTAGGTCCTGGAAGACCTCTTGAAAATGGCACTTACAGAGCTTTAGAAGTTAAAGAGGGTGATAAAATCCTTTTTGGTAAATATTCAGGAACTGAAGTTAAAGTAGAAGGTAAAGAATATCTAATCATGAGAGAAGACGATATCTTAGGCGTCCTACAATAATCATAAAAATTAAGGAGAGATAAAAATGGCTAAAGAATTAAAATATTCAGAAGATGCAAGACATAAAATTCTAGAAGGTGTTAACTCACTTGCGAATGCGGTTAGAGTTACACTAGGTCCTAAAGGAAGAAACGTCGTTATTCAAAAAGCTTTCGGCGCTCCACACATCACAAAAGATGGTGTTTCTGTTGCTAAAGAAATTGAGCTTGAAGATAACTTTCAAAATATGGGCGCTCAAATGGTTAAAGAAGTTGCTCAAAAAACAAATGAAGATGCTGGTGACGGTACAACAACAGCAACAGTTTTAGCTCAAGCTATCTACAAAGAAGGAGCTAAATTAGTAACTGCTGGTCACAATCCAATGGAGCTTAAAAAAGGAATTGATTTTGCTGTGGCAAAGTTAATTGACGAGCTTCAAAAAATGACAAAACAAGTAAAGACTTCTGAAGAAATTGCTCAGGTTGGAACAATTTCAGGTAACAATGACAAAGAAATCGGAACGCTACTTGCTGAAGCGATGGAAAAAGTTGGTAACAACGGCGTCATCACTATCGAAGAGTCAAAAACTGCTGAAACAACATTAGACGTTGTTGAAGGTATG
>Ga0181565_10000547_pt1 | contig 28450 bp, 28 predicted proteins | sample 101ome_16_FD_129661 | JGI IMG/M metagenome (GOLD analysis project Ga0181565, IMG submission 129661) | Coastal salt marsh microbial communities from the Groves Creek Marsh, Skidaway Island, Georgia - 101401AT metaG (megahit assembly) | ecosystem: Environmental > Aquatic > Marine > Intertidal... | reverse complement strand
CCCTTCAAGGGTTTTAATGCGATATTTGAGAAGTATGACAAGGACAAGTCAGCGATTGTTCTCATAAATTTCTTAAGGCATCAACAGATGGTGAAGATTCAGTCGGAGATGATTGCTTAGTCAAACAATCCGATAATCGCAACTATCAGTACCCTCTCCTCCAGAGCGACTCGAACAGCTCGAACAGGTCAATCTCATCGTCTCTCGGGTCAAACGTATGCTGCGGGTCCACATGTACTCCCAGGTAAGGCTAAAAACAGGCGCTATTCTATCCCTGAGCAACTTTGGCTTCCATCCCAACGGGGCAAAAAAGGTATAATTTTTATAACTTTAAGATTCGCAAAAAAAAATGCAACACATCCGCTCGAGCACCAACTCACTGTTCCTCTGGCTCCATCGCCTGATCGATGCGGCCACGCCAACGGTTGTGATACTCCTGCTGGCCCTGCAGAGCCAGCCGAAGGTCCACGAACGCTACATCGTGGCCGGCCTGTTGGCAGGCTTGTTCTTAACGTTTATCGCGCAGGTTAACGGCACCTACACCGACTGGCGCGGGCGCTCATTGTTTGCCAGCTTCCGTAAAGTCCTATCAAGTTGGATCTTAAGCTGGCTATTGGTTGTGAGCCTCGCGTTTGTGCTGAAGATGTCAGAGTCGTTTAGCCGAGAGGTCTGGTTGCTCTGGCTAGGCATTACGCCTGTGATACTCATGCTCTATCGCATCGTGATTCGAACATCACTTTCGCTACTGCGTAAACAAGGTATCGGCGGTCGCAACATTCTTATACTTGGCGCGGGACATGTTGGCGCACAGCTTGCTAATAACTTCGATCAACATGCCTGGATGGGCTTTAATGTGGTCGGGTTCATGGATGACAACCCTTCAAAACACAGCACGTCTCATGCAAATCACCCTGTGTTTGCTGACATTAACGAGACCTTGGAATATGCCGCCAAGATGGATGTCAGCGAGGTCTTCATCTGCCTTCCAAAAAATGCCCAGCAACGTTTAAAAGTTATCTTCAACATTCTTTCCGACTCATCGCTTATCGTGAAATACGTACCCGATCTGTTCAGCTTTAACCTGATGCACTCACGCATTGAGGTGTACCAAGGCATACCCGTGATTGGGGTGTATGACACACCACTGTCGTCACGAACAAACCGCCTGATTAAACGCGCGGAAGATATCGCGTTATCAAGTCTGATCCTATTTATGATCAGCCCTATCATGCTGCTCCTAGCCGCTGGAGTGAAATTAAACTCACCCGGCCCTATTTTTTACAGGCAGACACGAATCACAGTGGGTAATAAATCTTTCCAAATGCTGAAGTTCCGATCAATGCCCGTTGATACTGATAAAGGTGGTGCGGTTTGGGGAAACGCAGATAAAAAAACCAATACCAAGTTCGGACGATTCATTCGAAAAACTAGCCTAGATGAACTTCCGCAATTTATCAATGTGCTAAAAGGAGAGATGTCAATCGTTGGCCCTCGCCCCGAGCGCGATTTGTTCGTGGAAAAGTTCAAGCATGAAATCCCTCGTTACATGCAAAAGCATATGGTAAAGGCTGGCATCACTGGGCTTGCTCAAGTAAGTGGTCTGCGTGGTGATACTTGTTTAAAGACGCGAGTAGAATATGATCTAAGTTACATATCATCATGGTCAGTCTGGCTAGATATTAAAATTATATTAAAAACAGCTCACCAAGTGATGCATTCAATGATCGCAAAAATAAACAAACCATATTAGAAAAAAAGCGTTGCAATAAGGTCAACTTATGCGGGCCTGGTCTAGCTTTAAATCTTTTGGGAAAAGGTATGTCACTTGAGCGGATCATGCTTCTTGGAGGCTGGAAGTCAAAGCCAACAGCAATGAGATAGTTTTCGCGCCTAAAGAAGAGAATAAATCATGTAATAGATCCCTCGCGATACTTGAATGCTAGTAGATTGCAATCGTCATCCCATCAAGAAATTTCGGACCAAAGAAATCAAAATAGCAATCTTTATAAGCATCAATCCCGAGGTTATTAACTGGAGGTAAATCTTCGAGATTAATAAGTTCAGGTAAAACGACTTCTGTATTTACAATTCTTAATTCGTCATTTTTTGATATTTCGCCATCAGGTCGATAAAATTTTATGCCATTTCTATCAAAAGGGATATGACTTCCAGTGATTACAATACCTGGAATATTTTGCGATAAACAAAGGTTTGCTACCGCAGGTGTTGGCATGTTGCCAAGATATATAGCTTAGATACCGTGAAATTTTGCTGCGGCTATGCATGCCTTAGTCATATCCGGACTAGATGGACGAAGATCATGCCCAATAGCTATCTTTTTAACTAGCTATAACCTTTTATAAATCCACTGGCATATGCAAAACAAAGAGCAGGAGTCAGATCCTTAACTAACCCTCGAACTCCACTTGTTCCAAATTTTACATTTGCCTTATCGGCCAATTCCTTAAGAAGCATCAATTACGACCGTAATTGTCATTAATTCGAACAATGTCATCTTCACCAAGAAAACCGCCTGATTGGACTTCTATAATTTCTAAAGGCACCCTACCTGGGTTTGATAACCGATGGATATGACCAACTGGAATGTATGTAGACTCGTTTTCCGTTAGTACAAAAGTCTTATCGCCATTGGTAATCTCTGCTGTACCCTGAACAACAATCCAATGTTCTGCTCTATGATAATGTTTTTGGAGACTTAATTTTGCTCCTGGGTTAACCAAAATGCGCTTAACTTTAAACCTTAAGCCTTCCTCTAAATTATCATACCAACCCCATGGACGATAAACTTTTCGGTGTAATTCAGTAAGTTCTGATTTTTTCGCTTTTAATATACTGACAACATCTTTTACTTTTTGAGAACTGCCTTTTTTAGCGATCAATATTGCATCGCTAGTGTCTATCACTTGAAGCTCATCAACATCTACTAAAGCTATTTCTCTTTTATCCGCGACAACTAAATTATTAGTTGAATCAATGTATATAGGATCTGGTGTATCAATCGATCTTAAAACAGTAGCGTTCGAAGATTCTTTTGGATTCAAAAACTCTTGATACATAGCATCAAATGAACCCATATCAGACCATCCGATATCACAAGGAACAACTTTTACTAAGTTGGTTTTTTCCATCACCGCATAGTCAATGCTGATATCGGGAATTAAATTCATATCCGCAAGATCAAAATCATACGTATCTCCAACAACATTAGCGTTGTCAAAAGTTTTTCTTGCTTGATTAAAAACGACAGGAGCCAGGCGCTGAAGCTCCTCTAAGAAAACACCTGCTTTGAAGCAAAACATGCCCGAATTCCATAGGAAGTCACCACTTGCAACATAAGTTTTGGCGTCATCAAGCTGGGGTTTCTCATGAAATAAGATAACCTCATTTCCTTTGTGTTCAATATAGCCAAAACCTGTTTCAGGATAGTCTGGCTTAATACCAAAAGTGACGAGAAATCCATGATTAGCCAAAGAAATAGCTTCATTCACAGCACTTTGAAACGCATCTAAATCTCGAATTAAATGATCAGCGGTTGTTACTAATACTAACTCATCTGCAGCAACTGACATACAAGCCAAAGCAACTGCAGGTGCTGTGCTGCGTCCAATTGGTTCAGCAAGATACTTGCAACCAGAGATGCAGTTAGTTCCTACCTGGTCTAGCGCCAGAAAGTATTGATCCTTACCAACAACAAAGATTGATTCGTCTGCAACTCTTGCGTTTCTAGAAAGTGTAAGTTGAAAAAGGGATTGGCCATCAAACATCCTTACGAACTGCTTGGGCAACATTTTTCTACTCAATGGCCATAAACGTGTCCCTGAGCCACCACACAAAACAATAGTTTTCATGTTAATTCATCGTAATTAGTAAATGTTTTCACCAAATGCCCCAACCACCATCTACTAAAATATTTTGACCTGTAACATATGCCGACATATCGCTTGAAAGAAATGCTATCACGCCAGCAAAATCTTGCTCTGTCGCCATTCTCTTCAAGGGCGTTTTATCAATATATTTTTTTACAAATATATCCGGCTGATTCCTAAAAACCCCCCCTGGAGAAACACAATTGACCCGCACATTAGGAGAAATAGTAGTAGCAAGCCATCTGGAGAATTGAATTAACCCCCCCTTAGAGGCAGCATAAGCAGCCGGGTTACTCATCGTTGTTTCTTCATATAAACGCCAATCAGGGCCATATACGCCATATATTGAAGAAATATTTATGATAGAGCCATTTCCTGGAATTTCGAGAAGAGGCGTAAGTTCTTTACATAAATGAAACACAGAGGTCATATTTACATTAAGAGCTCTTACCCAACTAGATACTGATTGTTCGTGAAATGGCACAGACCAACCAGATAACGACTCACCGCCGGCAAAAGCTGCATTATTTATGAGTATGTTTAAATATTTATGATTTTCTTTAATGTCGCAGATAAAGGTATCAATGGACTTAGTATCTTCCAAATCAAGTTCATAAACATTTATTTCATTAAAGTATTGTGATTTAATTCTTTGAGCCAAGCTTTCTAATTCCGACTGGGCACGGTCAGTTAAAATTAAATCTGCCCCCATAGAAGCCAAGACTTCCGCCATCATAGAACCCAAGTATCCCGTGGCTCCTGTGATTACTGCAGTTCGACCAGTTAAGGACATTAAATCATTTAGCAACATCCATCCCCCTAGTAAAAAGAAACTCAGCTATATCAAAATCTAGTTGATTATCAATATCAATTGATCGTTCGAATGGCACGTGCACAGCTCTTACAATACCATCAAAAATAGTTGTTGCACTTAAGATAAAATTTGGATCAGCTACATAAGCTACTGTGGTAATGTCGAAAACAGATGGAGCATCTTGCCGCCTATGAATATCTAATGAATCTATAATTTTGGTGTACAACCCCTGATCATCTCTTTTGACCATATTAAAAAATGGATTCCTATGAGGATCAGTAACAGATATCACCACATCACACTGATTACTTTCAAACTCTTTAATGCAGCTCTCTACATCATAAGAATTCCGCAAAGGGGCAGTAGGGGGCAAAGAAACAATCCAGTCAGGAGTGCTTTTATTTTCCAGCAAAAAATTTACAGCATGTTGCCACGAATGCCATTCTGGACTAGTGTCAGATGCCAACTCAGGCGGCCTAATAAATGGAACTTCAGCTCCATATTTTAGAGCCACCTCAGCAATTTCTTCTGAATCAGTTGAGACATAAACACTATCGATAGCCGCAATTTCTTTAGCAACGAGAATCGATCTAGCCAACAATGGAGGCCCATTGCAAAATGGCTTTATGTTTTTTCCAGGAAGGCCCTTGGAACCCCCTCTAGCGAATATAAATGCAACGCCACTCATTTATCTTTAAAACTCCCCTTAACGTTAGATTTTTTTATTCTTTCTATAAGGTTTAAAACTTTCACACCATCTTCTAATGTGACAACAGGTTCGACAGAAGGGGAATTTATGCAACTCAGAAAATTTTTCCATTCATCATCATAAGTACTATGGTGCATATTTGAATCTTTAAAAATCACATTCCATTTGCCCGAATCTTTTTTATACATTCGTACAGTTTTGTCAATCGCATTCCAGACTAAAGTTCCCTTGTCACCAATAACGCGGCAAGTCCTAGTCGTATCATGTCGATAAAAGTCCAAATGGACGCTAACAGATGGACTTCCCTCCATAGACATTAGAACGTCAACAGAATCATCTGTATCTACTTCCAAATCACTACTTTTTGAAATAAAAGAGCTAATGTTTATTGCGCCGCCAAAAATCCAAAGCAAATAATCCAGTTCGTGACTTAGCTCAAACAAAACACCTCCGCCTAATGAAGATTGTGCGGAAACAGTTTTTCTATAATCGGTATCCGGCCTCCAAGATGGTAAAAACTGTCCCGTTTCAGAATGCACATGGTATACAGAGCCGACCCCGCCTTGTTTTATATAATTTCGAAAAAAAATCAAACTTGGCATATAACGTAAATTGTAGCCAATCAAAACCTGTATCCCTTTCTCATCAATTTTAGTTTTAAGCAAATCAACATCTTTCAATGAGATGGATAAAGGTTTTTCAATTAATAAATGAGCGCCAATTTCAGCAAATGCTAAGGCCTGTTGAATATGGAAGGGAGCTGGCGATGCAATAACAACAAAGTCAGGTTTAAAAATGAGGGCTTCATCAAGCCCAAAAATAAAGGGAGTTTTGTCATCTTCAATAACATTGGGATTATTTCGCATCACACGAACATCTGAATAGGGGCAAAACTTCTTGGCCTGCCCAAAATGTTTTTTCCCAATGCTACCAAAACCTACTATAAGGATTTTCATACCTTTAGACTAAGAGCTAACGCTTTTTTGAGCTATTTTTAAATCATCAGGCCTACCAATATCTAGCCAAGGCTCATGAATTGGGAAAGCAACAATTTTCTGGCCATCCTGTCTGGCTGCCATAAATAAACTTGGCATATCAAAATATTTATCTGAGGGTATATAAGAAATCGCTTCCGGTGATAGAACATAGATCCCTGCATTAATCTTTGAGTGATAAATAGGCTTTTCATCAAATCCAGTAATAGATAACCCATCCAAATTTACTACACCAAATGGGTTTTGCATTTCATAAGATTTGACTGCCATAGTCGCAAGTGAGTTGTGGAAATTATGGAACTCAAGTACCTCTTTGTATGAGAAGTCAGTAAGCACATCACCATTTGTTACCAAAATGGGGGCCGTAATATTTTTTAAATTGTGTATTGCCCCAGCAGTACCCAGAGGCACATCCTCTTCAAGATATTCAATAGAAACACCAAGCTTTTCACCCAAACCAAAGTAATCTTTGATCATATGGCTCAAATAGTTTACAGAAATAACAAAATTAACTATTCCGTCTAATTTTGCCTTTGTAATAATATGCTCCAAGAGTGGTTTACCACCAACCTCTAACATTGGCTTTGGGCAGCTTTCGGTGTGGGGCCTTAATCTTTTACCTTGCCCCCCAGCCATAATCACCATTAGGTTTGGCACAACAGATGTATTATCAAAACTGTCCCATAAGTAAAGACCTAATATTTCTTTTGTCTCATTACAAACCACAGGAAGATGCTGTATAGAATTTAGTTTCATAAAATCCTTAACATATTCTACCGGCATTTCTTTAGAGCAGACTATTGCATTTTTATTTACGAATTGATTGATTTCAGAATCTAAATTAGCTCCTGATAGCAACGCGCGTCTAATATCACCATCACACAAAGTTCCAACAAATTTACCATATTCATCTACAGCTAAAATAATCTTGGAGCCTGAAATATTTAATGATGAAAACGCACTCTTAATAGATTCATTTACATTAAGTGTGGATTTAACTGCGAGATCAAAATTTAACATACAAAAAAGTTATTCTTCAGTTGCCTTCAATAATTGAAATGCCTCAGCTGCCGTAAAACCAGCAGCAACACCTCTAACTTTAGCCAGTGCCTCAATAGCATCAATGCTTCTAGGAAATGGAAATTCATCGAGTTCTGACTGATATAGCTTCAAATTTTCAATTTTAGAATCCAGAAAATTAGAAATATTAACGAAATAATTAGGCATGAAATTCAAATCGGGCATCATAGAAAAATCAGTTTCAGATAGAGTTTCATACGCCAGAACACTTTGTATAAAGGGGTACCTAAAAACCTTTGTACATGATATCGCAGCGTTGTAAACAATCTTATGGTCAGAATGTATATCAGAAAAGTGTGGAACAAAAATTTCGTTTGGCTTGAAATCAGCGATAAAATAAGAAAATTTATCTATGATTGAAGAAAAAGACAGTTCATCTAGTTTAGTAGAGGGAAAAGAGCAAAAATATACTCTATCAAAATTTATACTCTCACATACCGAATGAACTTGGTCTTTTTGTATAGCGGCATCATCCGAAGACCATTTAACACCCTTCTCTATTTCTGTGACATAAACAACAGCAACCTCATTACCCATACTTTTTCTTTTTAGAATGGTGCCGCCCACACCTAATAATTCATCATCGGGATGTGGTGCAAATATAAGAGACTTCTTAGCCATCAGAAAGTAATGTCCTTTACTAATAATTTTTCATCAATTTGTATTGACTCAAGAATATCAACAATAGTTTTTGATGAATATCCATTCCCATAAGGATTTTCACAGTTTTGAACTATTTTTTTATAATCTGAGTCATACAATGCTTTCGAGATTGCCGCCTTGATCGCCATCACGTCATGACTTACAAATTGGACATTTTCCGCATGAAGACGCCCCTTCTGCCGATTGCCAATATTGACAACAGGTAGTTTCAAAATTGGCGCCTCTAAAATCCCGGCACTGGAGTTACCAACCAAACAAGCAGCTGACCTCAAAATATTAACAAACTCAAGTCTGGGGATATTTTTTATCATGAATATATTTGGAGTAGATTTAAATTCATCGATGGCATTAATTAACCCTTGGCTGCCAGCGTCTGAATTTGGGTACACAACAACAGCTTTCACTCCTAATTCTTTTACTGCAGACAATGTTATAAGCATTTGCTCGTAACCGAAGTCAGATTCAGAAGATATTACATGCTGTATTATAACAATGTATTTCTCCTCATCACCCACATCAAACCCGAAATTACTCCAAACTTCACTTAAGGGTATAGTGGGAGTCTGCAGTAACCTATCTAACCCTGGATTACCTACATTATATATTCTGAAGCTCTGTTCTCCTAATGAGGCAATACGTTTAGCACTGTCTTCATTTGAAGGAAAATGTATATGTGCTAATTTTGTAACGGCATGTCTGATATTATCGTCGACATTACCTATAACACGGTCGCCACCACAAAAATGTACCACAGGTATATTTAGATACGAACCAGCCAAAGCAACGTTTATTGCTTCTTCTCTATCACCCAAAACCAAGAGCAAGTCAGGTTTAGCATTAGAAATAACATCTACTAACGATTGTAGTTGTATTGCTAAACTTTTAACTCTACTCGAAAGTGTGTCAGCAGACAGAAGACTTTCAATTTGGGCAATAATCGAGAGGCCATCTTTCTTTATTTCATTGAGTGTGTATCCATGCGCTTTTGAGAGATGTGCGCCAGTTACTATTAATTTTAATGACAATGACTCTCTTTTTTTAATCTCAGCAAAAACTGATGACAAAATATCGTAATCAGAACGGATGCCGGTAACTGCCAGAATAGATCTTTTTTGCATATTAATTTCTAATAGCCTTACGCCAATCATTACCAAAGTTAAATAATAAATCTAAAATAGATAAATCTTTTATAAAATTACCATCGTTATTTACCTGTTGGTATTCGGTACATGTTACTGGCTCAATAAACTCAACAGTAATACCTGCTGCTTGAAATGACTTTAAATCCATATAATTTTTACCACCCTGGCCAGACAAATAAGAACTAGCGCCAACCTCTTTACAAATGTTCAATATTAATTCAGAGCCTGAACCTATTGCATTCATTTCACTAGACTTATGAATTGGGGTAGATATGTCTAGCCACTTAAGAATTTTTTTCATTAGGTAAAAATTTAAATCCGAGAGCAACATCCATTTATCTGAATAAATCATCTCTAACTCCGGCAAGTAATGCTTGAAATATTTAGATTTAGAATAATTCTGAACCAATGTAGATAAATGCTTTTTGGACCAATTTGATTCATTGTTTATTTCAACTTTGTTAAGTGCTTGGCCCAGATTATGTTTTACAGGGACTGTAAGCCATGCCTCAACTCCATTGGTTAGTATTTTATTTCTATTCTGCACTCCACCTTTTTGAAACGAAACCGTATCAAGATTTATAAAAATGTCCGCCCGATCGATTTTATAAAAAAATTGTAGCCACGGGATATATTGTGGTTGATGAATTGCGACCTTCATTAGATATCCAATACTTCTAATGCTTCAATTAAAATGTCACAAACATAATGACCATCGTCTTCCGACATATTTTGATGGCAGGGCAAACATAAGTGTCTTGATAAGATTGATTCACTTTTAGTTAACATCCCTGTTGTTGTAGAGAAAAGTTTTTTGAATACCGGTTGTAGATGAAGAGCTGGATCATAGGCCCAATCAACACTAATGCCATTGTCATATAAATACTCTTTAAGTTTTTGTCGATTTATCTTTTCGTGAAAGATGATTGGTATCTTCCACAGAGATGATTGACTTAAATCAGTTGGTAATATTAGCTTTAAAGAAGGAATTTCGTTCAATCTATCAATGTATACGTTAGCAATTTTTTTTCTTGTACCTAGATATTCATTTAGGTGCCCTAACTGCACCCTACCAACGAGGGCGTTTAATTCAGACAAACGAACATTTCGACCCGGGAGACTATAGTTTTCAAATGGTGAATCTAAATCCCTTCCTCTATGTTGCAAAGATCTCAATGTTTTGGCTAACTCGTCTGAGTTAGTAGTAATCATCCCCCCTTCAGCAGATGTAATTACTTTAGTGGGATAAAATGAAAAACAGCCCACATTGCCAAAAGCACCAGCAAATACGTCACCATATCTTGCCCCTGGAGCATGAGCAGCGTCTTCAATCAAAAATAGATCTTTTTCGATACATAGTTCTTGTAATTCACAGATTTGCGGATTGACTAATCCAGCCATATGCACCAATATAATGCCAGCTGTTCGATCAGTTATCCGTCTTTTAACATCGTCAATATCTAAACACAGCGTATCTTCTGAAATCTCAGCAAAAACTGGGGTAGCGCCGGAAAGATGAATTGCCATACCCGTCGCTATAAAAGTTTCCACTGGTACAATAACCTCCCTACCCGTGGCACCTAAAGCCATAAGGCTGGCTTCTAGACATGAACTGCAGGAATTCATTGCAATTGCATGTTTAACACCAACCAGACTTGCAAATTGATCTTCAAAAGACTTTACATTTGGCCCCATGCTTAAAGAGCCACTTAAAATCTTATCAACTTCATTATGTATAAAATCGCGATCTAATCTGCTGAAAGAGGGATCAGCCATGTTTATTTTACGCATCTAACTTCCTAAGTTGATTTATATAATCAATAATGCCACTAACCATTCCAGACGGTCTAAAGCAAATTAAATTCGTAGCTTTAGAAATATTGAAGACAAAATTACCTTGTGGCGCAGATTTACCAGTAGTTATAACTTTACTTTCAGATGACAAATTATCTATAATTAATTCGGCTAACTGCTTAGAAGTATATTTTTGACCACTGCCAATGTTTATTGGATGAATACCTTCAGTAAATTTTTTTTGGACACTAAGAATAATGGCATTCACGCCATCTTTTAATGCAATATAGTCTCTAATTATCTCTCCATTTGAGAAAAGCTCAATCGGTTCATTAGATAACGCTTTATCGTAAAGATATTTAATTAAACCGCCACCTTCAATGAAACCAGTAAATCTTAGAAAAACATAAGATCCACCAAATTTACTTTGGAAGATGCGAGCCCAATTCTCACTATTTATTTTGCTACAACCATAATAAGAATGGGTTGGATCGGTTGGAAAGTGTTCGCTTATAGAAATTGAATTGGGATCACCATAAACAACTTGGGAGGATGCAATAATAAACTTTCTACAGTTTTTACTGGTTGATTTAAGAAAATTAATTAGAGTTAATTCATTGGCATCATTATAACCAGCTGCATCAAGATCAGCGCCTAGAGTTTTACCTGCCAAATGAATAGCAACATCAAATTGCTCTTCATCAAAGTTATGATCATTTAAACTCAAATCGACATAATAACTTTTTTTCACACCATCAGAAAAATCAATATTTCTATTTTTGTTCAGCACAAGATGGACTTCATAACCTAAATCAACTAACTCCTTTACGAGGGTCTTACCAATGAATCCATACCCACCAGAAATTATAACTTTCATAAGCTGCGATTATACCAATTCATTTCTTAGTCGCCATTGGCCATTTACTTTTTTCCAAATATCTAAATTTCTATATTTTTCCTCATAGAACCTAAACTCTTGTTCAGTAATCTGGTGGTATTCTAAAAATTCCGGTAAGTATTCAAATGGAAACTCGTATTGTTTGGTCCGCACAATATCAACTGCTTCGGATCGCGACATGCGTGAATTCCAAATCTGATAACACGCTTGGTCCGTAGGGCGCCAAAAACCAAACTTCAAGAACTTGAACCAGATATGCAACTCGCATAGTTTTTCGTCTATATTATCATAGGCTAAAAAATTACCTGACAAGGGCCCAGCTCTTCTCTCCATAAAACCGAATTCCTTTGCCTTTTCATAGTGTTTAAAACCATCCCACCAATGATAATATCCTAAATAAATACTTTTAATATTTAGACTTGAAAACTCCTCTTTATTGGGGTGATCATAAAAAAATAAGCTATTTTGAGGTACCCTTCCGTCAATAAACTTATCAAAATCTTGACTCATAAAGAGATCGTTGTTGATAAGGTCCTCAGCAGAACCATCATTTTTTGACGTATCTGATATATTTCCACCAAACTCAACAGCTATATCCTCTCCCCATACTATTAGAGGTGCTCTATAATATAAAGCTGCCTTTGCAACACCAGCAAAGACCACATGGTGTTCAGCGTAATTTGGGTTACCTAACTCAAACAAAGCGTGCCTACGAATCTTCTTCTGCACACTTGGCCTAACATTAACCTTTAATAAATCGACCCCAAGGCTGTCTACCATGGCGTTTAAATTATGGATGCCCTCATAAGTCTGTAAATGTGCAGACACGTTAATACAAAGCGTTTTTAACCCATAAACTTTGCTCATCATATAAGCCTGGTAAGATGAATCTTTACCGCCACTAACGGGCACTATGCATTCGTACCCATTACCATTTGTACCCTTTATCGAATTGCATAAATTTCTAAGGCTGTTTTCTCGAGCACCCCAGTCTATTTGATGTTTTATTTCAACAGATCTACACGCACTACAAACACCATCTGAATCAAATGTGATACCAGGCTTTGTATCTGGCATAACACATCGCTTGCAATATTTCATGAAAGTACTCTCTACTAGGTAAATTTCTCTTCAGTCCACTCTCGTGGAGTCAAACCGCCACCAATAGATTGATCTTCAATTGCGCCGTAATCGTATTTATCAACATAGCCTCTACCCATTAGAAGATATTGGTCATCTTTAATATTAGGCTCCGCTTTTGCTGTTAAGATGTATTCAAATGTGTTGACATTATTTTCTACGTGATCCACCAATTCCTCTCCAATAGAGTTTGACACGCTATCTTTCAACTTCCAGTCATAATCATTTATCTTTGTCCAAATCCGGGGGTCCCTTCTATCCCAAAATGATTTAATTATATTTTCTTCCGAAATATCCAACCAGCTAGACATTAGAGATATGTCACTAGGCAATATATTGGAATATTTATTGACAAAGCCTATTCCCTGATCTCGAGAAATTTTTTTTAGCCTAATATCTCTAGTTGCGTGATCAGTAACTTTTGAATAGCCATACTTTATATATTTAATATAATCATGCAGCCCCGCAGAATGAAAGCAATGCACGTCTTCATATGTATTAAATGTACGTTGCTGAACAGCGGATTCATAACCATATTGCTTGATCATTGCTTCATGCTGCTCTTTTGCATCCCACCTAATATAATTGCTTAAATATATACCTCTTACGCCAATTGCTTCTAGCTCGCTATCGAATGGATAGATAAAGGGTTGGACGTCTTGTCTTTTAAGCGTAGTAGATTTTTTAAGTATTTCCTCTGCTGTTACCCCAAAGAGGCCATGTTCATTTCTGCATCTATGCGTCATCTCTACTTGATCGTAATGAGAAAACATACCGACTTGCTCAGACCATGGATGAACACCCCAAATTATTAAAGGGATCTTAAATTTAACGGCCGTTTGAACTGGAAAAGTTAAGAAGCCTGCTAACACCTGCCAGTATATAGACCCATATCTACTTAAAGTGTCCCTAGTAATGTTTTTTAATATCGCAGGTGAAACCGTAGATGTAATTATATCGCAATCAAAAACAGTAGCTAAATTAGCTAGATTTCTAATACCCACCTTGGTGTTGTAATGGCTATTATAGTTAACCAGCAAAGGATTCATACCTAAGACGTTCTTAACAGTATGCACTATAAAATAACTGTCACCCCCGCCAGTCACTGGCACAATACAGTCAAAGTTCCTGCGGTGTGTGTTTCTAGAATTTTCGAAAACTAATTTCTTTAGAATATCAAATCTTTCATTCCAGTTAATTTGATCTTTTTCTTCATGTACACGGCAACCACTACATATACCATCCGAATCATAAACTATTCCATATGGGTGGTTCTCTGGATAAAGGCATCTTTTACAATATTTCATAGAATATCCAGTGATCCACGTTTCAAAATAGTCTCTTTTAATTTCTGCCCCTCTAACATTAAAAGCCTACCATCACTGTCAAATGATCTATTTATATACGAAGCACGGTTATCTAATCGAACATTGATTCCGCGAGCGAACATGTTTGCTTTAGCTAGAATGGTACTGTGTTCAACAAAATGAAATATATTGCCAGCTGCGCAAGCATCTGCATTTGAAATAAGTACTGCATCAGAAAAATCAGAGAATTTACCTACGCCACCACATGCAATTAGAGGAATATCAATCTCTTTTTTCACGCGTTCTATAAGCTTAAGATCATAGCCTAGCTTTGAGCCATCCCTATCTATTGAGTTAAGAAATATCTCTCCCGCACCTAATATCTGAAGTTTTTTTGCCCAATCTGTAACATTCATTTTGGTGTCAATTTTACCATTTTCTATAAAAGCTCTATATTTTTCTGGTGCCACTATCTTTGCGTCTATCGATCCGACTACACATTGACTTCCGAACTGATCAGAAATTTGCGTAACTAAAGAATTTTCTTTAAAAGCGTGTGTATTCAATACTATCTTGTCAGCTCCACTAGAAATTAACGATTTAGCATGTTCTATGGTTTGGATTCCACCGCCGACAGCTATTGGAACAAAGCAATTTTTTGAAATTAATTTTAAAAGGCCATTTGTTAAGCTTATATCTTTTTTCTTATCGCTAATATCTAAGACTATAATTTCATCCACATTCCATCTTGAAATAAATTCAATGGTGGTTTTGGGGTGGCCTATTGGAAGGTATTTATTGAAGCCCATACTCTGCACTAAAATACCGTCCTTAATCATCAGCACCGCAATTAGTCTTTTTTTAAGCATATTGATAATCACACGCTACAAAGTTTATGGAAATTTTCTAGGACTTTAAGCCCGTAACGATGGCTCCTTTCGGGATGGAATTGAACCCCGAATACATTTTTACATTCGATCGATGCTGTCAGATCCATGCCATAGTTAGTAGTAGAAGAAACGAACTTCCTTTCACATGAAAAATAATACGAATGAACAAAATAGAAATCGGTATTATCCAGAATGCCCTCAAAAATAGAGCTGTCATGCCTCAAATTAATATCATTCCAACCAACCTGAGGTACCGGTAGTTCATTGCCCGGAATTTTTTTCACTTGTCCCGGTATTAAACCTAGGCCTAAGTGATGTCCATTCTCTTCAGAGGATGTTGCCAGCAACTGCATGCCAAGACATATTCCTAACACTGGTTTTTCTTGTTCAATAGCGAAGTCTTTTATCACATCCAGTATTTGAAGATCTCTAAGGTTATTCATAGCCTTAGGAAATGCACCTACACCAGGGAGAATTAATCCATGTGCGCTAGAAATAACTTCTCTGTCGGAACTTACATCAACACTGTGGCCTAATATTTCAAAGGCATTTGTTATGGAACCAATGTTTCCCATTCCGTAATCAACGATACAAATATTAGATACGGACATTAGATTATAATTTTTTCATCTTCAGCAAAATCTCTAACAGCTTTTGTTCCCAAAATACTGTCCCACATAACCGCAGGTAGCCCATCACCAGGTCTTTTTGTTGTTAGATTTTTATCCGTAAAAATATCTCCTTTCTTAATTGAAACTTTCGCAACAATCGATTTCCTTGCTATAGATATGTTTTTAATTTCACTTTCGGATGGTGCCTTTGAATATGACCCTAGAGCCAATTCAATATTTCTAATTGCCAAAACCATATTTTTGAATTCATTGCACTCCAAACTCGCCGAATGATCGGGGCCAAGCATGGAACGATCAAGGGTAATGTGTTTTTCTATAACATTGGCACCCATTGCAACTGCAGCAATTGGAACCTCTATACCCATCGTATGGTCTGAGTAACCAATGTTAACGTTAAATGCTTCTTTAATTGAATGCATGGCATTTAAATTAACGTCAACCATTGGCGCTGGATATTCAGTCGTACAGTGGAGAACTGTAATTCTATCAAGCGGTAGTCCTTGATCCAAAAAAATCCTCAGAGCAAAGGAAACCTCGTCAAGGGTACACATTCCTGTAGAGATGATAACTTCATTTGCACACGAAGCAATTTCACGCAATAAAGGGACATTTGTAATCTCACCTGATGGAATTTTGAAGAGTCGCTGCCCTAAACTATGTAAAAAACGAACGCTATCAGTATCAAATGCTGTCGATAGAAACTCCATACCTACTGACTGACAATGCTTAATTAAGTGCAAATGATCTTTCTCAGACAATTCTAGATTTTTTAATAACTCATAATGAGATGAAGTTGAGTTATCTGATGAAATTTGATATTGAGCCTTTGGGGCATCTTTTAATGCTAAATTTGATGCCGTAAAAGTTTGGAACTTAACAATATTAGCGCCAGCGCTCGATGCACAATTAATAAGTTTCTTAGCGATCGCCATATCGCCATTGTGATTTACACCAACTTCAGCGATGATAATTGTCATATGCTTTCAACATCTTTTGTAACAATTGAACCCATTTTTATAAATTGACCCTGAGATACTTTGAGCCCTTCTTTGATAACAGAACCGCTACCAACAAAACAATTATCCATAACAGAGACTCCGCCATTAATTGTAGTGGATGTAGATATATGACAATGATTGCCAATCATACAATCGTGTTCAATTAACGCATTACAATTAACTATAGAATTTTCACCTACAGTAGCATTTGAGTTAACTATTGCTCCTGGCATTACTATAGATCCAGAGCCAATATTACTTGATACAGAGACGTGGGCAAAAGGTGAAAGAAAAGTTGGTAAATTAAATTCCAATTGTTTTAATTTATTAAATAAAGAAACCCTACTGGCATTTGAGTAAATATGGCCAATTCCAATAAACGCATAGCTATATTTATTCCTTAGTGACTCAAGATCTGAATCATCCCCAAGATATGGATAGCCAGAAGTATCTTCAGGAATGGATGGAGAGACGAAGCCAGAAACATTAAATTTTCCGCAGGACTCAATTACATCTATGCATGATCGCGCATGACCACCAGCTCCAATTATTAAAATATTGAAACTCACGATTAGTTACGAAAGTATGTTAGGGGAAATTGAATCAAGAAATGAACTAAATTCATTATCAAACCTAGATATTGAAAAAGAATGAGCATTAAAGATGCAGTTATCAGCAGTGATTCTATGTTCATTAGATTCAAACTCATCAATGGCACTAAGAATAGACTCAGGTCTTAAATCATGGAAAAAGACACCCGTAGGATTATCAGAATCAAGACCTTTGATTGTGTCGAGAGCACCGCCCTTGCCATATGCAATTACAGGCTTACCGGCAGCTTGAGCCTCAATAGGCGCGATGCCGAAATCTTCAATTGATCCAAAAAGGTATGCCTTAGAATTAGCCACGAGATCTATAAGCTGCGCATCATCCACATAGCCCATAACCTCAATATTTGGACAATTATTAGCTATTGTAGAAATTTCATCCAGCATTTCACCGCTCCCGACAATCTTTAATTTCTTAGTTGGATCTTTTGAAAATGCCTCTGCGAAAAATTGAACATTTTTATACCTAACCAATCTACAAACAGAAATATAATACTCACCGCTATATGTAGTATTTTCAATACTGAATTTATCAGTATCAACAGGGCAATGAATTACAACACTATCTCTTGAATAATATTTAGTGATTCGTCTTTGAATAAATGTTGATATTGCAATGAAATGATCAACAGAATTAGAACAAACGGTATCTACAACTCTAATTTTAGACAAGAAATAATCACGTAAATATCTAGAAAGTCTATTGAAAAAAGATTTGTTACTAGGAAAATAGACATCCCTAAGATCATAAGCATATCTCATGGGCGAATAACACATACAAATATGAATCTGATCAGGCCCAGTTAATACATTTTTTGCCACACAATGCGAGTTTGATATAACGATATCATATTTAGACAAATCAAATTGCTGAACGGCATGAGTATAGAATGGGAGTAAGAACTTATAATAATGTTTGGCAAAGGGAAGTTTTTGAATCCATGTAGTTTTGATACTATACTTTGATAACCAATGATCAACGGGCCTAGCATTAAAATCAACTAAAGAATAAATATCTGGATTTGGAAAAAATTTAAGCATTTCCTTAAGAACAAACTCCGATCCAGCCAGATCATCAAACCATTCATGAATAAAAGCAACTTTTGGATTAACAGGCACCATCACAACTTGATCCTAAACTAATATAATTAACATTATTGGGCAACGAGATAGAAAAATCAGAGTGCAATGCCCAAAAATCATATATTAAACAACCGAAATTTACCTTATTAGCAACAGATTGTAGATTCAATGAAGAATAATAAAAATGATTATTCTGGATAAAAATTAAATCCGCATCCTGCAAAACCAAATCAAAGGACTCCACTTGCTCAATACCTAAATAGGCTTTTGATTCTTCTTTGTTTACAGATGGATCGTGGCCAAAAATAGAGGCATTAGAATTTATACTAATAATGTTATCTACAAGTGATTTAGCCAATGTCCCTCTCAAATCAGATGTTTCAGGATTGCCTTTGAAAGCTAAACCAAGGATTACAATTTTACTAGGTAAAGTATTATTAATATTTAGATAATACTTAAAAGCATAATCTACAGAATAACTCATTAGTGATTCATTATTTTCTCTCCCCATCAAAGATAACTTAGGTTTAATATCAATTGAAGATGAAAGTATATAAGGATCTTTTTCTAAGCAAGGCCCACCTACAGGGCCCGGCTTTGCGATAGAAGATCTAGGATAATTATGGTTTGCAGCCTTAATTACTTCATGGCAAGAAAGATTAAGATCATCAGCAATAAAAGCAATTTCATTAGCGAAGGAAAAGTATAAGTCTCGTTGAGTATTATTAATCAACTTTACAAGCTCAGCAGCCTCGAGTGAAGACATAACAACTAAATCATCAGTTAATATTTCAAACAATTCAGAAACAGCGATAATTGAGTTCCTATCTATACCGGAAATGATTTGAGGAAGCGAAACTAATTCGTCTAAAGCTTTACCCTCAAGTGTTCTTTCTGGGCAAAAGCCAATTTTTAATTCCGCGCCAGATTGGCTTAAGACACGATTAAAGATATCTCTTGTTAAACCAACCTTGACTGTTGATCGGAGAATAATAGTATCTCCATTTTTAAGAAAATTAAATAATTCATTACAGACGGACTCAATATAATTGAGATTGACTAAACCGTTACAATCCACTGGAGTCCCAACTGTAATAATATAATGGGTGAAGTCAGAAGCATCAGAAATATTTTTAGAAAATGTAAATGAACCGTTGGAAATGATCTCTGACAAAATAGGATCAAGACCAGACTCATAAAAATGAGCTTTGTTAATGGCTAAAGATTTAAGAATATTATCATTGATCTCTACACCGTGAACCCTCACTCTTTTATTTGCTAATGCAGCTGACAGTGTTAAACCGACATACCCCAAACCAATTACACAGACTTTCATAAATGATTTATCCTAAATAATAATCAGCGGTAAATCTTAATCCATCAGCCAATGAGACCGCTGGTTCCCAATTTAGATTCGATTTAAGTTTTGAAATGTCAGGGGATCTTCTTGAAACACTTCCAGGCGGTGAAGGATAAAGTTCTATCTCACCATGAAAACCGCAAACATCCATTATCGTTTGCGCGAGAGAATTCATCGTTATCTCAATTTCACCCCCAAGATTAACAACAGAATTAAGAAGTGACGAACATTGAGAAGCTAAGACGGTAGCCTCAACAGCATCAGATATATATATAAATGATCTAGTATCCTCATGACCATAAAGAGAAAAAACCCCACGAGAAGCCCTATCAAGAAAATCAGGAATAACATGACGATCACCCATACGAGGACCGTATACATTGTGATAACGAATAATTAAAAAAGGTATATTATGTGGCGTACATAAGTTTGTAGTAGTTATCTCACCAAAAAGCTTAGAGCCACCATATGACCACCTAGGGTTCATAGGATCATTTATAACTAGAGGTACATTCTCAGAAGTAGGAACCTCCCATTCAAACTTGGTAACAGCCCCAGCATAAGATTCACTAGATCCAGCATAAATAAAAACTGGTTTTTTTCTACAGGATGAATACTTGTTAATTAAATATATGGTAGGAAGTGTAGAATTTAATAGTACCTTATCAGGAAATTCATAGAAATTTTGAGTCCCATTAAATGCAGCCATATGGAAAATGTAATCAACATTTTCAGGCAGTGATGAATAAGAAGAAAGATCACACAAGTCAAAACGTAAATCATTGACGTTTGGTTTAGCAATCAAATCGAAATATAAATCGTCAGGTTCTGAACGAATAAAATTATCCACAAGGTAAAGAGTATTTGAAGGGTCATTAGATAAAAATTTGGCGATATAAAACCCGATAAAACCACCAGCGCCAGTAATTAAAATGCGACTATTTTTCATTATTAAATCCATCTTTAAAAGAAAGGTAACTAAGAAATTCAACTAAAATATCAGAATTATAATATTCATGTAGAGTATTAAATTCAGGGACATTTGAGACAAATATATTGTTCAAATCGGAATAGAAATTAGGTGAATCAAGATTAATATTTTTAATTGGAAGGTGTAGCAATCGAGATTCACAGGTATTTGTTATTTGAACTGCTATTTTATTTAAAACAAATGCTTCAAAGAGAACTGTTGAATGGAAGGAAAATACATAATCAACTGACTTAAGAGAAAAAGCAACCGACTTATTTTTATCAATATCACAATATTGTACCAATGCGGAATTATTTAAATTTAATAATGTGCTTTCTTGATTCATGCCAGGATGTATTCGTAGCAATATTTTTGTATTAGTAAGCTCGTAAATAAGTTTAAACAAAGGTAAAAGTGACTTATAAAGCTGCAACTCATTACAAGAGAAACCTGATGCGGGAACAACTGGTTCAAGAGCGAATAAAACTGAATATTTTTTCGTCGGAATATAGTTATTATATTCACTAATTAGCTTAGACTTAATGAGATGTGGTTCAATAAAAACCTTATTAACATTATTTGAGTAAAGTTGCGATGATTCAAGACTACCGTATACAAAATAAACATCAAATTTACTACCTCCAAAACCATATCCGTATGATGGAAAACCTAGTAAAGAAGTAGAGAGATAATTTATAAAACGTCGTAGATAAATAGATCTAGGTGTGGTCTCAAGATAATGCAACCCATGTTGAACATTCACAGTGATAATATTGAAAGAAAATAATTTATTACGAATAGTATTTAAAAATTCTCCCCAAACACCCTCGTCAGAAAAATAAATTACCGTTTTTGCATGGGGATTCAAATTGACAAATGAATAAATTTCATTATATAAAAAATCATAAACACGTTTATAGAAGAAAAAACGAAAAAATCTGCGCTTGGAATATTCCACCTTCTTAACAAATAACAGCATGTCATTTGGAAGAGATAGTTCACAAAAGTCGGCAGGAAGATTGCGCTTAAAATAATTCTTAAAGCCCCAAAAAGGATCATCTATACGAGGAATTAGAGTGACAAATAAATGCTTTGTTTCCATAATAACGCGCATAAATGTTTGAAAAAAGCAACATTATATATGGTCCAATTTGAGATGAAAAGAGATAAGAGTCAAAAAAAAGAGCAATGAAAATGGCAAATAACAATGAAAGATCAATTGAACGGAACTTATTAGGGGAAATTACAACAAATCTAATTAATTTGAAATAAAGATATAGTATAAGCATTAAAGCTGGCAGTCCGTAAACATATAAAATTTGAAGCCAAGTACTGTGCGCTGATTGAATTGGATTTGTCGAAGTTGATAAATAAAAATCAATTGAGCCGGGGCCATTACCAAGAAAGATTGATAAAGGATTACTAAAAAGATCTGAAAGAAGTATATACCAAATTTCGAAACGACCTGAAGCTAGTATTAAGGTATCTAAATCAGTAAATCTATCTAGAAAAAATGGATTTATAAAAAGGAATGAAATGACTATCGGAATCCAGAGAGCCAGATAGTAAATAGATTTATAATTTAGATAGAGAATTAACCCAATAAAAGTCGTAAATACGGCCCCGCGCGAAAGACTAAACAGATTAAAAACAAGAAACAAGCTAAAAATTATTAAAAAAAAGATTTTGCGTGTATGTGATTTATTTTCATAGGCTAATCCAAATGAATAAATAGCACCTAATGAGATCAGAAATGAATAAGCATTAAATGAACCCATATCAGGAACATTTGGCCTTGTTGATAAAGATAGTTGTTTTAAATCACTAAACTCAACTTGAGTAAATAAGGATATGAGTAAAAACAATAAAAATACAATGATATTAAACTTATATTTTTTATCAGATTTAAAGCAATTACTACCAACAATAAACGCCATTATCAATATAAAAACCTTTATTGACTCAGTAAAAAAGAGGGGTGTATTTATTGTTGATGAAACGAGGGCACTAACGGAAAACTGTAATGAAAATAGTAGAGTTAAGGTGAAATAATGAACTGGTATACTACGTCGATAATGAAGCATCGAAAGTATAGTATAGAAGAAAAGAAAGATAACCGTTAGTTGAATTAAGTTAATTGGATAATTTGGGAAAATTCTAAAATTATAAGCTATTGGAAAATAGATTATAACTGGTAACCATGAAACATTAATTTTGAAATTTGAAAACATTTAATCCAACAACTCTAATGATATACAATGAAAAATTGGAAATTAACAAACTATATGCTGCACCGTAAATCCCATATATTGGTAGAAATACCATATTAAGTAACACAATCATTAGCATATAAAAAATTATGATGAAGAGATAATGGTAATCGAAATCTCTCACATAATAATCTATATTAGCAATATCGGCAAACATTAGCCACAAATTTGATAGTAGCAAAAGCCCCATTAGACCGGCATATTCAACATAAAGATCCTTCCCCATGAGTAATAAAATATAATCAAAAGAAATGTATAAAATAAAGGATAGTATGGCATACGCTATAAATTGATACCGATACATACTAGAGAGCGTTTTTTTGTAAAGGCTTAAATAATCCTGTCTAAAATAAGATATCGCTTTAGGACCTAGTATGACACCAATACCTGTAATTACGAACAAATATACACTTGATGCAATTGTTACGTAAAAAAAATATACGCCAACCATCGATTTTCCAAGGATACTATCAATGATAAATCTATCTCCAAGCTCTGAAATTTTTAATACCACTCCGGAGAAAAAAAAGGGAAGCGATTTCTTAATAAAAAAAAGGTTTACTTTAAAACTTCTTAGTTTAATTTTTAATGTAATACCTAATACATTGTTAAGGATGTAAATTGAATAGAAAATACCTCCAATTGAAAACAACGACCAAATCAATACAATTTGTTCGAGGTTATATTTTATGCCAAACACGTAATACAAAAGTAGTATGATGTAACACCATGATGACGAACGAATAAACCCGATAATGTAAGATAATGTAGAAGCCTTTAATGATATAAATAAACGCATTAGTTCTTGACTTATATGCTCTGTTATAACAAGCAGTATCATCAAAATTAATGCAACATATGATATCGCCCCGAATAAATATATGGTAATAAATATTGGGATAAACACTAAATACAAATAAGGTATTAATTGGATTTGATCAGCAATGTTTGATTCAATTTTTTTTGTGCTTTTATTGGTTAAAATTCTTCTAGAATTATATGTGGCAAATTCAAAACCTACTATAAATACATATATAGTAATAAATGAGTACAAAAGTCCATATTGGCCAACAAAATCAACATCATACTCACGGCCCAAGAAAAGTAAAAAAGTGAATTTACCTATCAGCGTCGTCGATCTCCAAAATATATTGGAAATGAAGGTGGATGCACTTTTTTTCAAGTAAAGTCCCTTTTTAATAGCTTTAATAAAAATTTTAGGGCCTTACTCGGAAAAAACAACAAAGGTACATCTAACAACCAAAATCTAATTTTAGTGTTAAAGTATTTGTGCATGGTATATATTATTTTTCTTACTTCTCTATACCTAAAGCATTTCTGCGTTATTTTATAATATATTATTTGTCTTAAATTATCATTCCATGGTATATCTATTATTTTATTAGTTAGTTCTCCATACCCATAATCTTTATAGCCATGTGTGTATTTTATGAAATTTAAATGTGCATCCATGTAAAAGCAATTTGCATCTTTTGGTAGGCTTTCAGAGGCTCTTTTTCTAGACTGCTCTATACTGACCGCATTCATTATTAATTTTTTTCCTTTTATTATCATTGATTTTTCGTTTTGCATTACCTCTCTGAAAATGTATAGATGTATCCAATTTGTTCCTATATATGCAAATCTATCTGCCTTCATCCACAAATCTCTTCTAAATACACATGAAGATACAAATGAAAATGCAAACTTAGTTTTGTTTATTAATGAAGTGGTATCAACTAGCTCAAACTCACTCTTACTAGTTTTTTTTGTAGTATGATTAAATTTTGTAGATAACCTGTAATCTATGAAACAAAATCCTATTTCTTTATTTTTTTCTACACTTTTTAGTAGCACTTCAATTAAGTTATCATCAAATTCATCATCATCACTTAACAACCAAACGAATTTACCACTGGATTTTTGAAAAACTTTATCGCAATTCGCATCGTACCCTTCATTCTCTTTATTTAAATTTAATCTTAGATTAATTTTTGTTGTTTCATTAAAATCTCTAAGAAACTTAAATGATCCATCTGTTGATGCATTGTCTGATATAACAATTTCTATTTTCTTTTGATCAATTTCTTTTAATTTTATTACTTGCTCTTCTATCCCTTTAATCGTTTTTTTTAATTTCTCTATTCTGTTGTATGTTGGGATCCCAATTGTTAGTAATTTATTTTCCATATTTACTTTTATCTATCCCAAGTATCACGCAATTGATACAGGTGTACTTGGTAAATTTATGTGCGTTTGGTAAATATTCTTTGATGTTTTTAGTTCGTCTTTTATACAATTTTCATACATGGGCAAGTTGCTCATTAACTGCCAAACACCTCTAGTCATAATGCCGCTCTCATTTGTTATTTTTAGCCATTCTTCTTTTTCTTTTGTGGATTCTAATGCAATTGTATTTAACCAATAATTTGATTCGCACCCTCTTGGTTCTTTTACGAATCTAATTCCCTTCGATAAGAAGTAGTCACTATATATATTTGCCAGTTTTCTTTTGGCCTCTAATTTTTTATTTATTTGTTCTAATTGTCCGCATCCTAGTGCTGCATTTATATTTGGCATTCGATAGTTAAAGCCAGGCTCATCATGATAAAACTCATATTGATGAGGTACCTTAGCAGTAGTTGTTACGTGCTTTGCACGCCGAGCATCATCCTCCGACTGACATAGCAACATACCACCGCCACCCGTTGTAATTATTTTATTACCGTTGAAGCTAAGAATACCGAACCTACCTTTCAACCCAGTATGCTCTGTCTTATAGAAGGAACCTAAACTCTCCGCAGCATCTTCAATGACTTCAAGCTGCCAGAATTCTGCAGCCTGCATTAGCTCATCCATTTTTGTAGGGTGCCCAAATGTATGCATCGGGACTATCGCCTTGATTGGCTGATTTGTTTTTTTACATCTACATACAGATAGATCGTCAATAAAGGCGTTTTCTTCCAACCAAGTAGAGAGTGATGTTGGTGACATACCCAATGTTTCACTATCAACATCTACGAATACTGGTGCAGCACCCAGCATATGAATTGCGTTACAAGTAGCAACAAATGTAAGCGACTGGGTTATAACCAAATCACCCGCATTCACTCCGGATAAGTATAGCGCTGTATATAATGCGGCTGTTCCATTTACTGTAGCTACAGCGTTTTTTGATCCTGTATAGGTTGCCATTTCAGCTTCAAAGCGGTCCACATACTGACCAACACTTGAAACAAAAGTACTATTAATAGTATCTAAAACAAATTCCTTCTCTTTGCCAAGAAATTGTGGCGAATGTAAAGGTATAAACCCATTAGAGCTGTATATATCACGAACGAAATTAACAAAATCTTGTGGCATAATTACTACATCTTGGAATCAAGATATTTACCCATTTCTTTATGATTAAATTCAGGAAGCATTTTATTGAATAAATTTACGATATCTTGCTTTGACCAAACCCCTATCTTTTGAAAATCTTTAATTGTGTCTTCAAAGTTACTTAAAGACTGCTCATCAAAATCAGGGGTATTTTTAATCACGCCTAATGCATGAAACCTATCAAAGTCCAGATCTTCTTCACCAGTATAAAATTCTTCGAAATCTTTCTCGCCAGTCGTATCACTTTTTGTGAACAAACATGGCCATTTGCCCTCTTGAGGTAATTTCTCAATTAGGGATCTTGCTTGATGTTCGTTATCACATGGGTGTGCCTCATAACCCTTAGCCTTAAGATATCTCACAGCTATATCTGAAAATGTTATAAGGTGTAGTTGATCGCTTAACTTAGGGAAGAAAATATCCCTATTTTTACCCAGTAGGCAGGACATGAGGCACAGCTCGCCCGATTCCTGAGGAGTCACAAAGTATCTTTTAATATCATTTGGTGCCGCTATAGGTTGTTTTTTTTCTAAGCGCTGATTAAACCCATGAAGGAGAGAACCATCTGAAAAAGCAACGTTTGCAAAACGTGCGGTAGAAATCGGAATCTCTAAACTTTTACGCATTAAGAACATTTCCATTATTCTTTTAGAGGCGCCCATCATATTTACAGGATTAGTTGCCTTATCTGTTGAAACACAAAAATATTTCTTAACCCCAGAGGCAATAGATTGATTGATAGTTTTTTCAGTATTTAGAATGTTGACTTCTATCATGCGCATCAGCGTGAAAGCATCCTTTTCACTGCGGACGTGCTTAAGCGCAGAAAGGTTCAAAACGTAATCATACTGGCCATCTGAATTGATAAAAGCATCGTATTCAACAGAGCCTATATCTAAACAATAAGTTCTGAAATCTCCATCGATATAACCGAATGAACTTCTAATATCTCTTACTAGCTCTGTTAGATTGTTTTCACTAATGTCGACTACATGTAGCTTCTTTGGATGTCTTTTGAATATTTCTTTAACAACAGCCTGGCCAATTGTTCCAGCGCCTCCTAATACCAAGAATTTTGATGAGGCAACAATAAGGTCAAGCTCATCTTGATTTTCCTCAATATCAGCAACAAGAAGTTTTTGATTTCTTCCAATTAAAGCGAGATCACTTATCATTCATTATCGCCACAACTTATGCTTTTAATCTTACTAATAGTTTCATCTAAACTCGAATTGCTACAGCAATTAAATCCAAACTATCATTGACTTTCGTAGGGCAAATTCTCTTAAAAATTAACCCCAAAAAACTCTTCCAGCTTTTCGGTTATGAAATCTAATTGCTCATGACCTAATCCAGGATATATACCCAACCACAAGGTGTTGTTCATAGTCTTGTCCGTATTGGTTAAATCACTTGCAACGCGGCACTCAAGGCCTTGGAAATACGGCTGCCTGATCAAGTTACCCGCGAAAAGCAAACGTGTACCAATGTTGTTCTGATCTAAAAACTTTGTTAACTCTACTCGCTCAATCCCAGCTCCTTCTTTTAAGGTTATCGGGAATCCAAACCAAGAAGGCGTTGAATTAGCTGTAGGCTCTGCCACATCCAAAAAGTCAGCCAAAGACGCTAATTTGCTTTTTAAATAAGCATAATTAGCATTCCTTGCTTGAATAAACTCAGGCAATCGCTCGAGTTGCGCGAGGCCACAGGCTGCCTGCATATCGGTAATTTTCAGGTTGTAACCTAGATGTGAGTAGGTGTACTTGTGATCATAACCTGCAGGCAATGCGCCCAACTGAGTACTAAAACGTGTACCACAGGTATTG
>Ga0181565_10000541_pt1 | contig 28519 bp, 10 predicted proteins | sample 101ome_16_FD_129661 | JGI IMG/M metagenome (GOLD analysis project Ga0181565, IMG submission 129661) | Coastal salt marsh microbial communities from the Groves Creek Marsh, Skidaway Island, Georgia - 101401AT metaG (megahit assembly) | ecosystem: Environmental > Aquatic > Marine > Intertidal... | reverse complement strand
TGCTACATCTAATGTAGTAGATGGGTTTCTGTTGTTGATACCAACTCTAATTACTTGTGTAAATGTTACTGGTGACTCTGCTGATGTAGCTCTAACAGCATACAAGTCAGAGGAATCGCCTCGAACTCTAATATCAACTCCAGCACCTGCTACTTTACTTTTTACAACACCTACTTGTCCATCAACGCCTACATTAAGAGCAGCATTTAGTCCATAATTGATTCCGGTATCATGTTGTACATTCAAATAAAACGAAGTTGAGCTAATCTCATCTTTACGCATAAAGTTACCAGCAGGAACTGATTGGTTATTTACGATAAGACTTTCAGCTTTTTCAGATACTCCAAAATACTTTAGTGGCTTTTGCCCTGGCTCATATCTTGTGCTCATATTCATACCAGGATATAATGTAACAAAACCTGGTATTTTTACTTTAGGTGTAAACTCATATGTAGATATAATCATTGCTGGCATAGCATTGATGTCTATTTGTAAAATATTATAAGTATTATCGTCAATGCCAACAACTGCTTTTGGAGTTGATCCTGTTACAACACCGCCTTGGAATTGCGGTCCAATCAACACCCACTCAGCGCCTTTTTCTTCACCCGTAAACATCATTAGTTGTAAATTGTTTCTATCAATCCACAAATCACCTTCTCTAGGATTTGTGGGAGTCTCTAATGATTTGTTTACGCCATTTACAGTTACCCAGTCAGTGCCGTTATAAACTCTTAGCTCTCCTGCGTCATCACCTGAGTCATACCACAACTGTCCTTGAACAGGAACGGATGGCTCTGTGGAAGCAGCAAAATTTTCTAATAAATGTAAAAAGTTTTCAGCAATTACTGTGCCGTAAGCAGTAGCATTTCGCCCTGGTAATTTTAGTGAGGTTTCTTGATTGATAGTTCCGTCTTCTACTACTATGCCTAACTTGTTTACATAATCTGTAAATAAAATCTGATATGGCATATTACTCTCCTATCAATCCTGAGAGACTTTGTACTCTCACTGTATAATCAATTTGAATCAATCTGTTTAGACTTTTTTGTACTGGGTGGAATAATACATGAGTAATAAGTAGTCCTTGCCCATCTGGATTCCAACTTCGTAAGCCTAGTTCATCAAATACAAATAAATTATTATTATCAGATGCTGTATCAAAAGCATCTTGCCCTGCAGGCTCGCCATAATCTAACAAACAAGTTACAAGCACATCTGTATAATTTGTGCCACTAACATGCCTTACTTCTGTTTTATTTCTATATGGATCTGTATTATTAATGCTTCTATCATCTACTACTTTTGAGTAAGTCTCATTGTAAAGAGACGCATTAACTCCTGTAGAATTTGGAGTAAGATAGGTAATAATTCCTGTTGGGTCAACACTTGTTCCTCCATTACCAAAACTCATAGAATATATAAAACCTGATCCTGCGTTACTTAAACTTTGAGCAAGTGCTATACTCATATTCTCATAATGAATAGCATTTCTTTTATCTATAAATACTTGCTCAGTTTCTGGATCATAAATTTTGATATATCCTTCAACTAATATTCCACTGTTGTCTTTCATATTATATCCCGTTATTTTATTTATCTAGGCAGATCCACCTGTGCAGACTTGATCATTCTTGCTATTAGGGTCTCGCTCTCGCCTAGTGCCTTTCCTTTTTCTGTCCAAGGAGCACCTAGCTTTCTTATTATATGAATGTGTTGATTTTTCTCAGGAGTATGTAACAATATTAACTTATTGCCATCTACTGCAAACTCTGGAGGCAATGTTACATCACCTTCAGGAGAATCTTGTGCTACTAGCTGTCCGTCTTTAGCATATTGTTTTCGTAAATCACTGTTGAGTTGATATGACTCTAAAGGTGTTTTACGCAACCGTATTCCAGCTACATATACTTCAAACTCATTTACACTGTTAGGAACAAAATCTAATTCATACTCATTAGATATCCCATCTGCTATATGTGTTAACGTTTTTGTTTCATCCTTGTAAGGCAACATCATTGTCACTGAGCCATTATAAATCTCAGTTCCAGCAGGAACAACAGCATTGACTCCTGTTCCTAATGTTCCTCGACGCAACTGTTGTAGCCTATTATTTACACGCTCAAAGTATTCAACTCACTCTTTATTGATAAACACTACGCCTGGATTTTTTGCGCCTTTGCCTGGATCTGGCAAATGAGAAGCATCAACAAGCTCTACTGTCTTATCATTCCAATGCAAATCTTGTGCTAGCTCGATATTTTTTGTTCCATCAATAATCATATAATGAGTTCTATTAAGAACATCCTTAAACTGCCTCCATCCAAGTTTTCCTGACTGCGGACGATTACTAAAATGTATTGTCTGAACATTATCGCCTATGAGCAAGTTCTTTGCTAGTTTAATATATTTTTTATCATTTGTCAAGCGATAATCTACACTTGGTGCTAATAGTTTACCATTTACTGCTACCCAAACATAATATACCTCAATAGCTGGCTTATTAAGTGGGATAAATCCATTCTGCATCAATCTAAACTCATACCAATCTTTTGAACTAGCATCGTGTATCATCTCAGCTCCTATTTTCTCAATCCTCATAAAATCGTTCTCTTTGATGAACGGTCCAATATCTGGTAGGTGCAGTATGTTAGTGCCATCGCCTTCTATTGGTTTGATTTTTGCGAATGGGTTTGTTACTGGGTCGTCTGATCCATAGTTTATGTCATCAATGCGAATATCGTTTAGTGTGACGCTATATAAGGACCCGTACTCCAGCTCAAAATCCAAAGTAATATCTGAGGTGGGGTGTGGAACGATAAACACTGCTGAGCTTTCTATGTAGCCTTGTCGTAATGCTGTCCGCTCCTCAATGTCGAAGGATTGCCAATCAATCCCTTGGCTATCATGGTTGCTAAATTGATATACCATAATTTCATCACCTGCGTTATGCGGCTTGTTAATATAAAGTATGCCTGGCGTTTTTACAAACTCTCCAAACTTATCAAAATATCCATACCTATAATCACCACCTGAGCTTACTGCGTCTTTTACATGATGCTCTTGTCCTGTTACATACACTTTCATTATGTCACCAGGTTGCCCAGTTCCACGTTGTAATTGTATTAGGCTTCCTGCTTGTTGATCTGGGTGTAGCAATGGATCAATTTCTTCTAATGAACTATATCTCCATTCCTTAATATTTTCCAACTCGTGATCATTTAGGAATACTCGCATTTGCTTTACATCAACTGAGGATAGTGGAACTTGATATAACTTCAACTTATATTCCCTAGCATCTGTTAGCGTAATAGTCTCAACATAACCTGGATTTAGTAAATCTCCATTTAGCAATACCATTGTGTACCATTCTGTTGGCTCTTGCTGCTCTGGTATTTGTGATAGCTGATATTCAATTGAAGATCCATCTGCTGTAAATGTATCAACTGTTACTGTACTATATTTTCCTTCATCGCCTTTGAATATTGCGTAGCGTATAATAGATCCTTTAGGTGGAGGAAGTGCAAACTGTATAACTACATTGTCTGGCGTTGGGTAAGATGAGTCATCTGATTTTACTAGTGTATAATCTTGATTCTCAGCATTTACAGACACTTGGCTTGATAAGTCCTCACTCCATCTAACATTAATGTAATAACCTACTGATACTCCATCAGCTATAATAGTATCTACATCTAAAATATCAGTGCCGCTGTAATCTAATGTAATAAGACTTACTTTTCTTCCTGCTCTAGGCTTTCTTGTAAATTCTATTGTTTGATCCGCTGAGTTTATTTTATAATCTGTTTTTACTTTCTTCAGCTTCCCATCTACTTTTACCATGAGTGAGTGTTCTGTTAGAGGAGACACACCTATTGGATAAATTTTATTTGTGCCGTCTGTAGTAAAGTTGCGGCTAGTGATTGTGCTAACGCCTGGCGTAGGACGTTCAAATACTGTAATGTCTAGTGTATCAACCAAGTGTCCTGGCACTTGCTCCTCTGGTCCTTTGCTAGTCATTGGTGTAATAAAATTATCACCATCTACTACAATCTCTTCTGCAGTAATACCTTTAGCATTAGCGTATGTCAAACTACCACCAGATAGCATAGTATCATAATCAAACTCACTTGGGAGGAAGCTACCATCAGATGAAGGCTTGCGTAACACAAACATATCATCTACTTCTGGATCAATACCAACATCTCTTAACAAAATCTTAATATTTGTTCCATCACCTGTAATAGTTTTTATTTTGGCGTTTGGATTTGTCTCATTGCCAGTTCCATATTGCTCATCATCAATCCGTATGCCGTTGTAATAAACATTATATATCTCACCATTTTCTAATGGCTGCTGTGCTTCAAAAGCAATCTCTTTTAGCAATCCATCTTTGATAAGTTCGTCAATCTCATCTGCTGTTAGCTCACCAAATCTAGGTATTAGATAATTGTCTATCACGCTCAACGCATCTGGATCTGTTAGTGTTCCCAAAGCATATTTTTGAACATCCTCGCCATGGATCAAATCTGCCATTTCAAACTGGCTACCTTTGTTGTAAATATTGATAAAACTTGGGCTTGCCATAGCAGGAAGATTTAGAGGATCTTTAGCAAAATTTATATCTCTACCAACAAGTCCCCAATTAATCCAAAGTTTATATCCTAGCTGCGGGAAAAGCAGTATATTAGGAATAACTTTGAAAGACTGATCTGTAAATGTCAAATCATATGAATCCCAAGATGTATCATACCAATTCTCAGTATCCCACCCAACTTTATTTCCAAAGTCAAATGCTTTTACTTCAACTCCTCCATAATCAACTCCGTCCATTAGCTGCGACAAATCTTTTCCAAACTGTCCAACCTCTGGCTCGTAGTATAAATTAACTCTGTCTGCTGCTGAAAGTAATTCTGCGTCTTTAATATATTCTATTCTTATTTTTGAATATTTTGGGGCAGGCACTGTAAATGTAACTTGTCCGTGATACCTGTCATAGCTCTTACTTGTATCCAAAACATTTTTGTATGTAAATTGGCTTGTAAGCAAAGCATTATCATCTACGTAAACTTTAGTAAAACCCCTACGCAAATTCATAGGCCAAGTTAAATCAAATACATATTGCGATCCTGAAGATATAATATTATCAGTTTCTTCTAATTCTGTAATAAAATATTTTCCTGTAATTCTATCAAACTTAATATCTGTTTTGAGACTTCTTGGTAGTGCTCTGCCAATCTTTACACTCAATATTACAGGACGCCCGCCTTCTTCAAGCGATCCGTTAATAGTAATCTTTGGTAATGAATAATAGCCTTTGCCTTCATCTATAATCTCTGCTAATCGTACTATTCCGTTAGATCCTAAATGAGTCCTAATCTTAGCACCGCTGCCACCTCCTCCAGTTAGCACTACTTGTGGAGGGCTTTGATAACCATAGCCCGGATCTACAATACGAACCTCTGTTAATACATATGAACTATTATCATACCAATTTTTATTTGGATATGTATCAACAAACTGTGCCCCTAATAAGTTATCATCCCATATTTTTATTGCATGTGGTACAATCTTCTTTTGCTCTGGACTATAATATGGAGGCAAGTCAAAGTCTGTAATTCTACTAACAGTGGAGTCAGTTTTTTCGTATGAAGAAATATATTCCCTAATTTTTGCTTTGAATGCTTTTACTTCACTAATATAATCTTGATAACTAGACAAGTTATCATTATTGAATGTAATATCTTCTCTCAATGTTCCAACATTGTGTTTGGCTCTAATAAATGATGTTTTGAATAACCAATCTACATTAGTTCCTTCTGTTAGCACATAACGAATAGCGGCAAAAAATAGTTTATTGTATTCTACTGCTAAATCATCTATAAAAATATCTTCTTTTATTGCTTGAGCTATATATCGAATTTCTTTACTTGGTAATCCATCATAAAAATTGATATCATAGTTTATAATATCAAAATTTACAAGTCCAGCAAACGGATCATATAATGAGGACTTAAATTCTATAGTTCCTTTTTCACGCCCAATAGTTTCATAATTTACAGTATAATCTACATTTAGCTGATTGTCTATTTTTCGCAACAACAACCAACCGCCTGATCCAATATGATTAATTTTTACAAGATCACCTATTGAATCTTCTACACTTGGTAACTCATATGAATACTGCACAATATGCTTTACTGCTGATACCTCACTAAATCCTGCTTTATACCAATCTATATAATCCCAATACAATCTAACATCATAACCTTGACTTTGTATTCTACGCCACGAATCTGCGTTACGATCTCGCTCATACAGTGCCCATTTGCCTTCTATAGTCTCATCATTTCGAACTAGTGCTGTAAATCGTCTTAGTTCTATTTCAGCACCATCATGATAATTTTTACCACCGTTGATAACATGAGCACGGATTAGTGATCCAACAGAATTTAAATCAAATTCAATTATAGCATCTTGTCCTCTGCTCTTAATATGATATGATGGGGATACAAAATAACCTCTGCCTGGATTTGTTATAAGAACAGAATCAATTCTGCCGTCTACAACATCTAGTATTACTTTTGCTTCCTCAAGTCTTGATGTTCCATACTGATCTAAATCTGCTCGCAAATCAACTTCAATATCATACAAGTTTGATGTTTTTAAAGGTGGCTTATCATATTCATGTAGTTTAGTTAGCGATTTATTATCTACTATGAGGTGTTGCTTGAGAACATAGTTAAGTCTCTCAACAAATTGCTTCAATGCCTCAATACGATTTACAAACCATCCTTGTCTTGGTTCATTTAGTGTCCCATAACGATATTTTGGATCTAGTGCTGGGTCTGGAACAGTTCTACCAAACTTATCATAGCCTACTAAGCTATCAACCCATTTCATTTCAATGTCTCGGCGTGGCATACTAATAGCAAGATTTTCAGATAGAATCTGATACTCATTATGAATATTAATATCTTGATCCTCAATATTCCAATACTGGAAGCTAATAGCTATATTTTGATCTTCTAAATATTGTGTAGCATTATATACAGAAAAACTTGAGTCTGATATCATTGCTACAAACGGATAGCCAAATTGCGCAGGATCTTGTATTAGTTGGGCAACATTATATGAATGCATAGTTCTGCCCTCAACATTAGGTATTACTCTTTTATCTTTTACCCAAAAGTAATATTTCTTTATAAAAATTTGCGCGATTGAATCATACTCTTGTAATTCAACGTATATTTGATCGCCATATCTAGATTGTCCTGATATACCTAATGCTAATCCCTCTAGTGTATCAGCTAATAGATCCCATGCGGATGGGAGTATGTCAGATTCAACCCACTCATAAACATCGATAGAGTTAGTATCAAAAGTTTTACTCCAATAGTTTGTGCTATAAGTAACATCTTCTTGATAAGGATGATAGTATTTTGCATTATTTAGGTCCCACCATAATTGTCCAACTTGCTGTTTGCCCCAGCTATTTTCTTTATTATAAATAGCCCGAAGAGATGGATTATATATTTCATTATATCTAGCAGGATCATAATACAACTTATAGCTCAAATTCTCATCCGCTATCCCTGGAATTTTACCTTGTAACGGATCAACATAATCTAAATATTTTACAATTTTATTTTCTTTTATATTATAAAGAATCACTCTCTTCATTTTATCAACATCTACAGTTGGCTTTGGCTCTCTCAATGTGTGATAATAATCTGATGTTTTATGATAGTTTACAATAATTCCTTCTGAGCTTTCACTTCTAGAAGTTTCTGGCATTCCTACATATAAATGATTATTATTATAAATTGCATATTCACCAAAACCATAAGCTGATTCGTTAAGCAAATCATAACCTACAGTTTCACCATAAATGTATTTGCCCAAATAGTTTTGGTACATATGAACAACCCCAACATTTTTCTTTACAAATCTAAATCTTGTAAATCCTAAATCAAATGTTGTCACGCCACTATCAATTGTAGTAGGTACTTCGTCCTCGCCATTTTTAGCACCAACTGATAAAAAGTCTTTTGATATATCTACTGTTGTTCCAAACATTTCTAATGCTTCATCATTTGGACATTCAATCTCTTGTATAATTTCAAAAGATCCGTTTATCATTTTATAAACATATACTCTTCCTTGATCGTGATCCACTGAGTCATCAAACGGTGCTCCAACTACTAACACACTCCCATCTTCATTTAGGGCTATGCTTTCTCCAAATCCTGCATCTTTAGTTGGTGCGTATATGTTTTCAGCCCATAGATATCGTCCTTCATAATTTCTGTAAATAGCAATAACATTTGGTTCTAGTGCATACTTGATATATGCTGCTATGACTTCGCCATCCATAGATACATCATACACTGTTCCAAAATCATATAATGTATCTCTATCTAACTTTACTCCTAGTGGGCCAGTTATGTTATAAGGCAAATCATTTGGTATATATCCTACATAATCAATATATTCATCATCCTGTATTTCTGTCCATCTATCTATATCAAATGGCAAAGCAATAATATTTGTTTTTGCGCTATAAAGTTTATCGCCCAAATAAACAATATCTCTAACTTTATAGGATTGAGTTTCGTCAAACTCTCCTCTAAATCTTTTATCTTTTGAATAGTCCCAGTTATAAAAGACTCTGTCATCTTCCCCTTGCTTTAAGAAATATAGTTTTCCTGGATTATCATAACTCTCATCAGCCCCTTTAGCTAACACATATGCATTATAAAAATCATTTCCAACATCACGAAGTTTTACATTATAACCAAAATACTGATCACTCTCACGATTTGGGGCTACAAGCATTTTATCTAAAACAAAATTATCACCAAATCTTTGATAGATATAAACCATACCTTCATTTACTTTATCAGAAGGATAACCTAATGATGTAGCTTGTATGTTGAATACCTCACGCCAAACTGAGCTGCTACTTGTAGGCTCGTTTGACATATTGAACATTCCTTCTACTTCTCTATTCCAATAGAACCAATATTCATATCCAGAAAGTTCTTCTTTTTGTAAGCCTGTATCTTCATCTATAATAATAGGTAAATTAGTTGGATCTCTAAAAATAATCATCTTTCCAACACCTTCAGACTCATAACCTAAAGAAGTTCTAATAACATGCCCCATAGTTCTTGGGATATCAAATATATTCCTTCTAGCCCATACATCTACTTCCCCTGGGCGAGCTACCATTTCAATCTCTTGCTCATCGTCATACTTGGTACCTACTGTCCATTGCCCTGTGACGTTTTTAACATACGCTCGTAGCGTTTTTTCACTTAGGCGCTGTAAGTACATTACTTCAGCTGTCGCCCCCGTAGAGGGCTGTCTAATAACATGAGGAGTTATACCAGTATCATTGAAGTCTCCAAAGCCATTATAAACATAAACTGATTTTGGTACATATGGTAATCCTTCATAACTATAAAACTCTTCTGAGTAATCAATAAAGCCATCCCATAAATCCCAAACTTCTGTAGAGTTGCTATTATTATTGAATCTATCTGGTATGCCAATTTCGGATAATTTTGTTAGCGGTCCTTCAACAGGTTCAAACACTGGACGAATATATAACTGTCCGCTTCTAGATCCAAATAGCTCATCAGCTTTATTAAACTTAGCAATAGGACTCAACCATATAACTTGAATATCATATATTGGGTTTGCTGGATCTGTTGTCTCGGCTGCTATTTCAACTTTATCTGAGAATACAGTAGCAGTAGCTCCTGTCCCAGCTTGTGTTAAAATTTCACCTTCAAATATTTCTGGAGGTAATGTAAATCGTGTATTTCTAACTTTTAGAACTGTTACTGTTTTCTTAAGAGTGTTAAAATATGTAGATAGCTTATCTCCTTTAGATAGCTTATCTGTAAGAACTTTTGGTCCTCGAACTCCATAATACGGAAGCTGGATTGGATCATCGCTAAACAAACCTGCGTTAACTAGCATTGTTCCTTGACAACTCAGCGTTCTTATCATACTAATTTCTGTATTATCACCGTATGTTGTGCTTGGTATATAATCTAAAATGTTATAATATTCAGCAGTTCTAGGTGAAGGATCATTGTGAACATCTGCATCTACTATAACTAACCCTCTACCATATTCAACTGTAGTAAATCCAACTGTTAACAAATTTGGTGATTTTACAAAAACATATCCTCCATAATTTTCAGATATATTAAAATTATCTGAGTTGTTTGGTGCTGCTAAATCATAATCTCCTATAACATCTTCATTTCGCATCAATGTGCCAGTAGCTTCAAAATTTCCAACAACTTCATTTATATAAATTGTTGCATAACCTGTTTCATTTCTAAAATAAGCAACTCTACCAACACCTGTTTCAGAACTTACTATATCATCTATATTTGGACTACCTAATAAATTTTTGATATACAATATAACATCTATTTTAAATTCTACTGTATGCCACCCATCAATATCAGCACTTGTAAGTCCGCCAACCTCACCATTAAACGGTTCTCTAGCTGTTAACTCTATTTGTGTTTGATTTGCGTTTGTTAGTGTATTCCATTTTAACTTTATTTGATCGCCTGTTTGAACTCCTTTATACATTTGATCTGGGAGCCTCAATAGAAAGTGATCTGTATGTATTCTATCTAAAGGATAATCACCAGTTAAAATATAATTGATTGGTGGATCATCGTCATCATCTAAATCATAATCTACTAAATCTTGGCTAGTATTTACAAAACTTTGAAACTTAATTTTTTCAGAAGCTCTAAATACATCTACTATCGCTTGCCAAAAACTACCATTATGCTCAACTATCTGTCCTGCTGTATAAATTACATCTTCATCAAATAACCCTACTGAGTTAGTCTTAATATTTGACGCAAATGGAGCACCAACAATAACATATTTTCCATTAGGGTCTATATCTACACTAAATCCATATCCTTGATTAGCAGATGCAACTGAAGGATATGATGGCTCTAGCACTTCTGCTAACTGCCAGTCTCTAACTTGCGACGCTCTTGTAAAAATATACACTTTTCCGTCACCTTCATAAGGCGCACCTGTTACCATCAAAGTATTATTCTTATTCACAGCCATAGTAGCGCCAAACTTATAGTCATAACCATCAGTTGGGTTTACTATTGGCTTTGATATTTCTATATTATCTAACTTTTCTACTACAGCCCATTTATCTTCGTGTGCATTATCAACCCAAAACTTTGATTTAGGAAGTAACTCTTCTTCTGTGTATTTGATATATCTAATACACCATCATATCTAACTAATTTGAATACTGATATCAAACCTGTTACGGACGGGTCAGTTATTGCTGCAATATTAGCTAATTTGTCAGATGTTGTTTCTAACTCTAGAACATTTAGGCTTTTATTTGTTACTTTATAAAAACCATCTGCACTTGGGTGATCTGTAAATATTGTTTTTACAGTTGAGTCTTCATGCTCTTCATATTCTATGTTTTGGACTTTTGTTATACCAATAACATCATTTTCTTCAATATCATGAGGAATTTTAGGAAGACTTACTAGAAAATGATCTTTCTTTTCTTCAGATGTCCATATTTTTTCAATTTTTGTTGGATATATACTATATCTATAAACTCCCCAGTCATCATCATTAGTATTTCCTACCCATACATAATCATCTTGTTTAATATCTGCAGTATTCAAATCTACCAATTGTGTATATCTAAACAAAGTATAATCTACATCTTTTACATACACATATCCTGAATTCTTAGTAAATGTATCTATTACACATTTTGTAGGAAACGGTTTGTGATTATACTTTTGTGGTTTTAGATAAGTTTCATGTGACTGAATTCTATAAATTAAATCAGTTTCTTTTCCGCTAGCGTTGTCTGTTAATAAAACAGGCTGTGGGACTAACCTAAACTTTGTTTCATCTAATATATATTCTACTTCGTCAAACCCAGCTACTGCTCCATACTGCCCATTCTTTATAGCCCATTCTTCATAAAACTCTAAGCTGTCAGTATCTGTTCCTGATAAAACATCAAATAACTTTGTTAGTGAATTACGAGTTCCTTTCTCTTGTAGCATTCCTTGGTAAAACTTATACTGGCTAACTTCATTATTAATAATGTTTTGTAAATATTTTCTTTTTTGGTAACCAATTAGATGCTGTGCCATTCTTTGCTGCTCAGTATCTAAGTTATCACTATCTAAATCATAAAAATCGCCAAATTGCTCTACTCTATAATCAAAGTTGGCATATAGTTTAGGTTCAGGCTTATCAGCCAACCTTGTCCAATCTTCTGATTTGAATGATGTTGATCCTACAATCTTTGTATTAGCTGAATAGTAAAACTCTTTGTATTTTACCATATCACCTACAGCATAATCTTGCCACTCTTTCCAATCTGTTACACGAGCTGCATCATAAATAAATCCAGGTATGTTTAGAGAACCGTTCCAGCCATCTGTGCGGTAACCTAATACTTTGATACGCTCTTGCCTATATCCTGCTGGCATATCATAAATAACATCATTAAAAATAGTCTTATTGTCAATAAGAACAACATGCTCTTTTAGCACTATTGGAATCCTTACAGCGTATATTCCTGAACGAGTGTTAGATGTTCTCATTGTAAAGACATTATCTCTATCTCTTAATATTTTTAGGTATTTGTTTTTTAGTGGCGTTCCATCAGCCCTCAATACTGAGTAACCTGATGAGGTATCAAATACATTTGACACTGTAGAAAAGTTATTCTTAAACTTTATCATCTCAGCGCCTGGACTTAATGTAATAAGTGCCCCAGCATCCCAACTTTGGGTTACCCAAAACAAATATTGTTTAGCAGCATATAGCCAATCTGAAAGCTCATAAGCACTATCATTGAATACTGAAAACTCAAACCCAATATTTTTTAGATACTCGCCGTAACCTAATAAAAAATCTACAACATCTTGATGTGAAGTTAATAAACTACCATAATCTAAGTGAGATATTTGATATTCGTATGTCTTTCTTATTTGAGCATCAACTCCACCGATAGTTGGAAGTACTGGCAACTTATGAAATTTATCTACATCAAATTCTGCAGTTGATCTATGCGTTACTCCGCATCTCCAATAGTTACTATCAAACTTTACAATAGTATCTATTGAATATATTTTGCCTTCACCCCAATAAAGATATGGAACTGTTATTCCGCCAACATTTATCCAAGTATCTGAATCTCTTTTATTTGGCTTATGATATGAGAATGATGGATTTTGTGTATCATATCCTCTTACATAAAATCCTTCTGGTTGCTTCTCAATAATAACACCGCTATACATAAACTCTTGGACTGGATAACTTGATCCTAAAGAAACTGTATAGTTTTCTGATGGTATAAAAATATTACCTTCATTGAGTGGTGATCTACTATCTAATATAAGTTTGAACTTTGATTTATCTGTATAACCTCCTATTTTAAATGATAACTGATTTGTAATACGAGATAAATCTGATTTATATTTGTCATATTGAGCTTGTGTCAATACTGATCTATATTCTACAATATAATTAATCAAACCGCTAGTAATAACATTCGATGGACTATTTACAGATGATGGAAATGCTATTTTAGACAATTGTAATGGTTGCTGTATTTCAGAATAAACAATTTGATCAGCATTATTTCTTATTTGTCTAATTCTATCATATGCGGTAGCAAAAGTTTTTAATGGACGATTTAGAATACAAGCCTTTAGCAAACTAAATGGATATTCACTACTACGCTTCCAAGCAGATTCAACTGGTCCACCATCACCAAATACAAATGATGAGTCGATGTCATCATATTCATATGACTTAATAAGATTTGAACTTGACGGGCTCAATAACACACCGTGTGCATCAACTGGTAAATTTTTTCGTAGCCCTGGGCGAACAAATCGTTTATCAATCTTAAATCTTGGTTGGCGTATAATACCCTTCTCAATATCTTCCCACATTAAGAAGTTATTACTTGTATATGGTGCTTCGCCATACTGCTCTGCCCACCATTTAGGCTTGACTGTAAAGCCTAACATCTCCCAAGGATGTGTATGAGGACGATCTGTGTCAAATGCATACCTAAATGCTTCTCTCCACCATCCTGATAATTTTTCCCCATTCAAAAATCTTGTGTTATGATAGTTAAATGTAAAAGTATTTTCTTTGTCATAGTAAATATGATCTGTATATGTTCTATTAATAAGTTTTGCCCAAGACAAAAACTCACCTATCATTGCAGTATCGACATCTTTCTTTGGGATTCCTGTTTTTCGATAAAGCCCTTCGCGAATTCCGTGTATATCAAATAACTTTGGGTTATAATTTATTTTTAGATTATTATAGATTCGTTTTTCTAATTCTAATATTAACTCATCTCTATAATCTTTGAATGCTGCTACAATGCTACCATCGTGCCCTTGTATTACTGCTTGCCCTTCAGTCCATTCCTCATAACCGTTATGATCCTGTGCTGCTATGTGTTGATCTGACTTTGGCATGAAGAAAGTAGTCTGCATACCGCCAAATCTATGAACTGTAAATTCTCCATTACCACCCAATTCTGTATCTTTTAGCTTTACATCATCAATTGCTGTATAAAGAGGGTAAAACCAGCCAACTTTATCATCGCCAGGATATCCTGGTGCTGCTTTAGCATATACTTTAAATGGTCCAGTAATATCAAAATAAGGCACAACTTGAACAGTATCATCTATGTAAAACTGCGGTTCATATTTTGGATATAATCCTAACTTAGTTGGCGTAGGTGGTACATAACATCCTACAGTATTTTGATATTCATAAATCTCTATAATATCTCTTGATTTCTTTTTAGCAAATACCCTTACAAACCCTTCATCATTGAATTCATAATCTCTTTTATAAATTAGTTGTTTACCATTCAAATATATTTGAACTGCTTTATAACTTGGTATTTCTAAATCGTATATCTCACTAAGTGCAAAATATTCTTGATCTTCATCAAAAATTTCTTCTGTATTAACAATACTACCTGTAATAGGAATCATATCGCTAAAATAAAATGGCATATTATCCGTTTTGTCTCGGACAATCTCTTCCATTATTTTATCAACGTGTTGTTTTATAGGTCCATCATAACCTAAATTTTCAGATGTCTCTAAAAACAATCGCTTAAACTTAGCATACTCTTTACTAGCAAAATGAATTGATTCTAAAACATTAGAATCAGTATCCATCAAATGGTAAGCCGCTATATTGAATGGTGCGGAGTGTTTTAGGAATTTTCTTCCATAATGCGATGTTGGTCCTAAATCTCTTAAATTAGAGTTACCAGGAAAGTTGCCAAGAAATCTATCATCTTCCTCAGCAATTGTTACAACATGATCTATAACTTCGCCTAATGTAAATTCTTTTATATTTTCATTCTTTGGGTTACGCTCTAAACTATATGGAATCTCATAATACCCATTTTCATTTTTAGGCTTATTACTTCTTGTTTTTAGTTGAACAACATCGCCGTCTTTTAGTTGTTTCAAAAATCTAACATAAGGATTTCCATTAACATTAGTAATAGTTGTAAAATCAGTTTCAAATACTTGTAGCTTATTATTCAAATATACTCTTAGCCAAGCATCATTTACAAATGACAAGTCATCATATACATCTATAGGAAAATCTGTCCCTAATCCCGTAGCAATAAATTGTCTTATAACATTTTGATTAGCATCTTTGCTAGCTTTTACCCAACCGTTGTGTATATGATAAGTTTCTCTATCAACATATTTTCTTAGAAATGCTGTTTCTGTTTTTTGTAACGAAAACTGATTATCTCGAGTATGAATAAACTCTTCATTTACTAAATCAAAGGAAAACAGTATATCACCTGAGTTAGATATATTTTGATATGATAAAGGAAACCCTAACTCATTATCATCAGTACCTGTTCCAACTTTATACGAAAATATTTTATTACCTTGAAACTGTGAGTCTTTAAAGTGTATTGGATCTACATAAGATATATCATCATAACTGTATAAAGCAAACAGCGGTGGTTGATTTACATCTTTTTTAGCTTGTCCTTCTTTCCAAGCAATTCCATCATAATAGTAAAACTTTCCTTTCTCTGTTTTACCTTTAGTTATTAATACAGTCTCATTTAACAATGGATCTGTATCAGATTCTTCAAGAAGTGTAATTTGCCTAGAGTTATTGACTACAATAAACTTAACTTTGAATATTTTATTCCTTACTAGCTTATCTGTATCCGCTATAAACAATATCCGCATACCATCGGTTACATCAGTCTCATCAATATTATAACCAACGCTGCCTTCAATTGTCGAAAACGCATCTTTAGTATAAGTATCAACTAAATCTACTGGCTTTTTATTATATGTTCCAAACTTGTGCAAATGTAACCCTGCATCAAACTCAATAATTGGACGCCTAGCTCGCAAGTTTTGATCTACTGTAGGATATAATCCATTAAGTTCTAACGACTTTTCAATAACATCAATATGGAACCATCGGTTATGCTTACTCCAAGCATTACCATCTTTACTTCCTCTATTGATTACAATATAATCTTTTTTACGAGGATATCCCATTGCTTCACTAAAAGGAAAATAATCAAATGGCACATCGTCAAACTCAACTTCAAAATTATCAACAAACAAGCTATTAAGCTCTAAATCATCTCTGTTTATTAGTTCAATTCGTTCGCCTACTCCTTCTACATACCATTCGCCTTCGCCATACTTTGTTGGAAACACATCTCCAGCAAACTCTAACTTCATTCCATTTGATAAATTCCAACCGCCAGTTGTTTTATAATCTTTTTTGCCAATAATTTCTTTCTCTACATCAATCTCAGTAGCTTCTATAATGTCTTGTATTTTTATCATACCAGAAACATTAGCATCGTCTTTAGAAATATAATACAGCACATCTGGTGCAGTTTCGGGCACCTTAAATTCTATAACGCCGTTTTCAACAAACACTATATTTGGATTTTCATTTCCATTTTCGTCATAAAATGTCATTCCGTTTCGATATAGCAACGAAGCGTTTTCTTGTTCTTCTTCTGTAAAGGATCCTTCTCGAGGTGGAATAAGCCAACCGCCAGCATCATATCGCTCTACATCTTGATCGTAATATAAGTAATCATAAACGCCTGGTCGACGCTCGCCTTCAAACGCCTCAATAAGTGTAGCCTTACCTGGAACAAAACTTATTCTAGTTACAAAAGCTATTGGAAAATTTGGTACATCTATTTCAAATCTATATGTTTGCCCTCTATAAAGTGTAAAAGTAGGATTAGTAGTAAAGCCATTAGGTGTAAAAACATAAGCAGAATTTTCATCTTCTTCTTTTATTTTTATATCATAGGTACTTTCAATCTCTTTTGTTTGTCCAACTACTGTAACAAGCTCAGGACCTAATGGCATCCAATAATACTCTCTAAAGTTAATAAACTTATCCCAATCAATTTGCGGACTCCAAGTATAATACTCTTGTTCATTCAACTTACTATGATCAGATATATTTCCTTTTAGAATATCAATGGTGTTAATATAATCATTATAGTCAGAATAGAAATCAACATTACCAACTCCATCTTTAATAACAGTTACTGGTTCAAATTGGTAATTCTCTCTATTTGCTGTTACATCAGCAATATAAGAATCATCACTTTTATATGCTTTGGCATTTTTTCTACCATAATATCCGTTTAACTTTTCCACTTTGCCAGGCGTTAACATCTGGTCCAAAGTAGCATTTAAAAACTTTTTATTAAAGTCTGTTCTAAAAAATCTTGGTAAGTGATTTGAAGATTCTCTTCTATAACTACCATCACCGCCTGGTAGTGACGGTTCGTTTTGCTCGTTATCTAATGCCATTAAAAATTAACCTTTATGAACTTTGAATTCCTACATTAGTGTATAATGTATTTGTAATAACCCTACCGTTAGCCTTAATTCGCTCTGCAGTAATAGCGTCAATAATATCTAAATCATCTACAGTAGCACCACTAATAAAAATCTCATTGACTTCGCAACTAATTTCTTGTAAACTACCATATGTCTGATCTGATTGCACTGGAACTACTAAAAATGTCACAACATCAGGTGCTAGCTGATTTATAACATAAGCACTTAGCTCTGAGAAATAAAATGTTTCACCAAATTCCCAATTCTCTAAACTAAAATATTGATTGATTCTATTAATAATGCGAGACTTAATATCGTTATCGTTTAGCACTAAGTCTGGATTTTTAACAATTTTAAATCTTGCTTGTAATCTTACATCTGCTTTTGATCCAAATAATACTCTATATTTTGCTGGATGATAAACTATTTCATCTGTTAATGATTTCATATTTGCTAATTCTTGTCCATAGCTAATATAAAGCTGATCAGATGACTGAGGAAGCGGTTGTCTATCTACTTCTCCAATAAGCCACTGTCTAAAATACAAATCATATGTTCTAGTTAATACATAAGTATCAATAATATTGCTAGCACTTGGGTCTATTCTCATAGAATCATCTGCTGCATGCACATAATGAAACTTTAGCTTATCTCTGCCTCTAAATGCTCTATAATCTGGCGTTACAATTAACTTTCGTAATTTAGAATTATACTTTTCAAATCTATCTTCATCAACAAAATAAATCAATTGTCCTTCAGTTAAGGTGCTTGTTATAATTCGTTCTTGTTTGTTTTGATATACAATAACGCCTAACTCTTTTTGAGGTATATACTCAAATGTCTCAACACCGTTTATAGATACACTTCTTTCTTGAAATATCCAAGTGTCTAACGGAAATTCTGTTTCAGGCACCAAATCATTAAAAATGTTTGGATTATCTACAACTCCATCATCGTCAGAATCAAAAAACGATAGTTCTATTTTTTTACTATTAATATATCCTGTAGCATCTCTATATTCTTCAGAAATTGCCCAGTGAAAATCTACTGTAAAATTTTCAGTGCTTTTAAATTTGTTATTATTACTCAAAACAGTTATTTTATCTCTAACTATTTTTCCAGTTTGGCTGTTATATACTTTATCGCTACTATCAAAGTAAAACTTTATCTCTTTATGACTCTCAAAAAGGTATCTTGCTTGGCGATATTCCATTGTATAAAGCTCTCTATTAGTTGTAAACTTTATCAACCAGCTAGCATCTAACTTTTGGCGTGAAGTATCGCCTTCTTTTCCAAGACTAAATGGATTTACTACATCCATATCATCTTCTAACACCAATGCCCATCGTTGATTAAGGTTATCATATCGCAAAGCAAATGCTTTATAAGCAAATAACTGATCGATGATTTGTATTTTCAAATCATCATTGATAATTTTTGATACATATGGACGAATCTCAGACACCAACGCACCTGAAGGAATAAAATCATTTATAACAACAGGACCTGAGCCATCATCAAAAAGATCGGTGCCTTCTTCATGCACATAAATTGCTTTTACCCATTTATAATCTGTATCACCAATATGATGTGAATGTCCTGCTTTTAAATGTCCATCTTCACCAAAATGATAACCATGCGGTGCTTTAAACTTTATATTTGCATCTGCTTTTATAAGTCTCAAAATTCCTGTTGTAAAGTCTCCTAATAACTGCTTGATTTGGTTTTGGTTTTGAAAATAACCTGTATACATATTTGTATCACTTGTTACATTTTGCCATTCAACCCCTAAATCAGTATATGGAACTTGTATAGTATTATCAAAGTAAAAATCTTTTGTTTTTTGGCTTGATAAAATTGGATTTATAACATTTAGTATAACACCTTCTACATCAGTTTTAGTTTCAAAAGAGAATTGTTGTTTAGAAGTATAATATTCTCTATATAATATTCCATCACTTCCAAACAAATTAGTCTTACTATATTTTCCTGTAGCATCAATTAAATCAAAATACCTGGATAAACCTGAGCTAATTCTATTAATACTTTTAGACTTTACAATCTCTTGGCTAATACTTAGCGGTCCAATTTGATAATCTTCTGCTGTAATAAGTCTATTTTGTGTATAATATGTCATCGGAGCTCTTTGCTTAATATTTGCACTTGTCTCTGATGTAGTTGCATTATCAACTGTATATTGAAGCTCTAATATAAGGCTCAATGTTTCTAGTTTTCCTGACTTACTGACATAATCTATAGTAATAGGTATTGATAGCATATCTCTAGGAGTAATAATCATATTCATATTTCTACTTGTACGATAATATACTCTAAAGTTACCCTTTGGAAGGTTACCAAACACACCATCACTAAACATCAAATCTACTTTATCATTAACTTTTGTAATGATTCCGTATATGTCTCTAATATTTTTAGACAAACTATTATAGATAATGTTATTACCTTCAATAGCATCTACTTTAGTCCATATGGATTTTGGTCTACCGTTAGTGTCTAATGAGTATAGCCATATATCACTATTATTAATATCCGTACTATCAATAGCTACTACTTGGTTAGCACTAGGGTTATCTATTTGAAAAGTTCCGTCTAATATAGTTCCTTGCTTGAACATACAGAAAAATCCTGTATTTGAGCTAGCAGGACCCATACCATCTACACGATAAATGAATGAAAACTTGTTTCCTGGTAAAGGATTCTCTTCTATAATCTTTATATTGTTAAAATCAGTTGGTACAACCTCAAATCTAACTGACTGTCCGTCAATATTTTTAGCAAAGTCAAATATTGGTAGCCCCGAAGTAATAGAATTGAATCTATATTTCTCTGTTAGCACTCCGTCAATTCTTTCTCTCTTGATAGATTTACCAATAACCTCGTCAGCACCAATAGCACGATTAAGCACTTTAATAAATTGCTCTCGCCAGTTTGGGTTGCTAGGATCGTTCCATACAATATTTTGATTCTGTAGATTTATATTATTTGAATCTACAAATGATTCTGTTGTATTAACTGAGATAATTTTTAGCAAACCGCTTGCTGCTATGTTGCGTTTTGGGTTGTAACTAAGCAATCTTGCTAACCTCAACACAGAATCACGCCTGTCTGCAAGCTCTAAGAAGTTCTCACGAGCATTTAAGTCAATTCTAAATGCTAAATTTTGCCCTAAGTAAGCAATCAAATCTACTAAAGCAAGATATTCTGAGCTTTCAATATAATCATTGAAGTCTTCTGGGTAGTTTTCGCGGAGGTAGTTAATCATAATCCGTCGCAAACTATCAAAATCATAATGTTGAAAGTCTGCATTGCGGTATGATTGATATATTCGTTTCCAGTCTTCTGCTAACAGCAAACGATTTTGTCTATCGGTTGATGACATCTACTTTTCCTTTTAGTGTATTTATTTGATTATAATATGCTACTATTATATTAAGCCATAGCTAAAGTTGAATTTTTATCAAAATTTAACTGCATAGTTTCGCTAATATTATAAGGCAAATATGTTAGCTCACAATATATTGTGATACCATTTTCATATTCATCTATTAAAATATTTTCAGCTATAACTCGAGGCTCACTATCAATAATATGATTTACATTACTGATAATTCTTGTTCTTGTGTCTTCTGTAAGAGGATCAAATAATAAATCCCATAAGATACAACCAAATGATGGATCAGATAACTTTTCACCTTGGCGTATATGAAAATGATTCAACAAATCTTGCTTTATAATAGCTAAATCAAATAAAACAGGACTGGTACTATCAACATCTACAGTGCTGACGCCTTTATATACTTTAGTTCCTGGTTGAAACTCACGTCTAGTTGTATTATTCTTTACTACAATCTCTTTGTATAATCGTTTTTCTTTAAATTCTCTATTTGCCATATCAATAAGTAGCTGATGAAGCTCCTCCTTTTCTAAATGTATCCGGTGTCAGCTTATATGGTATTTCTTCTTGCTCATATTGCTTGCTAAACTCACAAGAATCTGCTATACTCTTAGTTGAATCGGTTTTATCTGGTTTGAACTTGAGTGGTTCAAGGTTTTCGTGACTCTGCCATGGTTCGTGTAACGGAATCCGTATAGGAATGAACGGAAAGTGTGTGCATTCTGGCAATATTGCGGGTTCTGCTGGGGTTGCGTCTTCTGCTATCGTGCCTATTGACGCACTTGCTGCCCCAACGCCAAACTGCTGTATATTACTCATATAATTTGTTGAAGCAAATATATGATTTTGTGCTGACGACATTCTATTTTGACTGTTTGCTTTCAAATGATTCACAGAAGTTGCTGTTAAATAATTTTGCTGAGAATACATTGTAGCAGATACCGATGCGTATATCCTCATATGCTGATTTGTTTTCAAATGCTTATTTTGTTTAGAATGCTGATGGAATGTCTTATCTGATAACTGATGGAACACCCCTTTTGTCTTATGGTAAGTATCTTCATCAGATAATTGGTGTATATTGCGTTTGGCATATAGATAAAAGTCTCTATCTAGTGTAACATGCCCATCTTGCGACACTTCTAATTTGAAATCGCCCTTCTTTGGGTGTGTTCCTACTTTCCAATACACATCTCTGGTTACATCTATGTATAAATTGTCCCCAGGTTGTGCTGTATCTGATAAATCTTCAAATGTACGGTGCTTTCTGTCCCCGTATGTTGGACTTTTTGGATCTTCATCTTCTAATGCTAGCTTATCACGCTCTCCTGGTGCTTTTTTTGTTTCCGCTGTGCCCACTCTCCAGTGTGATGCGTTGCCAGACTCCATTCTAAGTTGCTCGTGTGCTTTGATATTGATATTTCCAGAGGCTTCTATGTTGATATCCCGCTTGGCACGCAGGTTGAAGTCCATTTCTGTATGTACGCTAACACTATCGTAAGAATAGACGTCTATCTTGCCATTATTTGTTAGTTCTATCCAAGCCGTGCCCCTAGCATTTATAATATAGATGAAATCCTCGGTGTTATGCATCAATATTTGATGTCCAGTGCGTGTTCTTAGCCTAACTAGCTCATTATGTGGCTTTGTAGGCTCGCCTTTTTCCTTTTTTTCTATCAACTTGTAGTCAGGTGGCTCTCGATGTGGTAATTTCTCACGCTGAATCATTGAATCACCATCATCCATCACAAAACTTGTTCCTCCAAGCCTATTGAATGGTAATTCAGACAATCCTTCTGCTGAAGAGTATGGCGCTTTTGGTTTTCCAGGGCGTCTATCTACTGGTCCTGGCGTGCTCCAACCAAATACCATACTAGGTACTTCTCGTCTAGCAGAGCTACTAACTAATCCTCTTGTTTGATCTACTTTTCCTTCTAAATGCTTTACTAACCCTTGCCTTTCGAGAATAGCTATTTGTTCTAAGTCTGCTTCTTTGATATATTGTGTTGGGTCGTTGCCTGTACCACGCTCTAAATCTTTATTATACTCTGCTACTGGTACTTGTTTCCCATTATATGCTCCGCCTCGACTGTAATCTGTTGCTGCATTACCTGGCATCATAAAATTCATAAACTTATCAGAGACACACCCTATCCAAAACCCAAAGCCATAGTTGTTTTCAGCCATTATAACAAGAACTTTGACTCCTACATCTGGTGGAACAGCCCAAAACCCATAACTTTTTTGTGTAAAGTCAAATCCAGGTTGTTCTTTCACTCCTTCTCTAGGTGTCTGCCCCATAAATGGACTAACATATGTACAAGGAATAAAATAACCACTATTCTCATATTCTGCACCAGTATCTGAGATATGAAGTATCTCAACTTCTATTGCACCCATGTATTCTGGATCTAAATGATTTGTGATTCTACCTATATAAGGGCCAACCCCTTGCATCCAATCAGGTTTTTTACCTCTTTTTTGCCTATTCTGCGTTGCCATATCTTAATACAATCCTAAATAGTCTTCTGCGTAATAAATTTCTTGAAATCCGTTTGTTTTTATAGCTTTTTCTTCTGGTGGTGCCGGTGGTGCTGACTCATTATCAATGCCAGCCTGCATTGGACGACGCACTAATTGAAGTGTTTGTGTAAATTCGCCATTTGAAAAGTTATTTGTTACTGTTGTTACATGATAAACACCGCTATAGGCTGTAACCTCATAGCCATTATCAAATGACATATAGCCTTGCTTATCGCCTTCTCCAGCACCAGCATATCCATAATCAATAGGAGATTTGAACGTAACCATTACATCAACTTCACCATTATGTATATACATCGTGCCATCACTTGATAGATTTATGTATTCTGTAGGTGATGATTTATAATTTCCAGTTCCAGAGTCCATTAAAAAGTATGGATCACCTTGTATTTCCATTTCTAGCATAATAAGATCGGTTGCACTGCTCAAAAAGATATCATTCATATTGCGAGCAGCCACTGATTTTTCATTCTCGTGGTGTCCTCCTCCTTGATTACCCGTGGTATTTTTGTGAATTGTTTGCGTAGAGCGCTGTCCAACATTAGATGTCACGCCTTTACCTTTAGTTTGAACAATATTTGTAGGCTTTGATTGTTTTCCTCTTGAATCGCTCATCTTTGTTCTCGATCCATGCTTTCCAAGATGCGTATTATTCAAAGCTACATAAAATGCACTATCAATGTTAATACTAAAATTTCTTATAGAATCATTTTTTCCTGTATACATATAGTTGTATTCTTTTACACATTGATTCTTTAAAGTTGTCAAATCAACAATATTTGACACTGGAGTAAACCTACTACTATGTGTTTTGAATGGTAAAACCTTATATATGTAAATATAAGCACTTCTGCCCTCAGCTTCTTCTTTTCCTTTTCCAGAAATAGCAAATAAGTTTGTCTCAATTCTAAACCAATCAATCATACCATTAGAATCTGGTGTCTGTTCCATCAACATTCTACCATAATCACTCATTATGATCAATTCTTCAATCATATCTTCAATAGTTGTTCCTGATTTAAATGTAAATTCTCCTACATTATCTTGTATCTTTATATATTTTCTATCAAAAATACCATCTCTATTCAAATTAAGCTCTGCTAATATCGGTGCCATAAAAGGATGTTTAACTTGATCTTGTGGATTTTCAACTATTTTTGCTTCACCTATTTTATTAGTATTAGCTTTTGAGTCAGCATATTTCCTTGCCGCTTCTCCATCATTACTTCTTTTTATTGATATTGCTACATCTTTTTTGAGCATATCTTTGAACGTCTTTTCTTTTATATTTGTATCTTGAAAAGAAGCCCACAATCTATCTTCTTCTTCGCCACTTGGTGATCTTGCATCTACAGTAGCCACCCCACCAGCTGATGATTGTTGAAAATAATTTGTTGTAGCAGCACTCTGTGTCGCACCTGCTGATGATTTAATTTGACTTACCACATCTTCTTCGTGCGATTTTGGAAAAACAATAATATATTCATCTGCTACATACTCTGGATTGACTTTTCTTTTACCTTGTTCTACACCATTAAAGGCATTTGCTATTGAATATAACCCTGATTGACAACATTCTTTTACAGTTCTGCCAGATATTTTAGCATTTGTGGGCAAAGACTCAACACTATTCAATGTTGCCTGTTCATTCCAAGGATATGCCGACACTTTGTATTTAGATCCGCTTTCATCTACTGTAAAAGTAACATTTGATAGCTTAATAGGTATAGTTCTTCTCAATGATTTTTTGGTAGCAGCATCCATTGGGGATTTTCCGTCATCGTCCCAGCCAACAAAATCAATCATAAGCAAAAATGGTGCTGTTAAGTGGTTTTTATGACCTGCATTTTTTGATGCCTTCATTATTGCTTGAATAAATGTTCCTAAACCATAGGGTTCTACTACATCAAACTCAATATTAGTGGCATTTGTATGCCTAGTTGCCTCAGTTGCTGAGATTATTGACTCGACTGACAGATTATCTATAAAATATTCTAATTTTCCATCCCAGGCATTGCTTCCAACTATTCCAGGAGTGTTCTCAATACCTCCTCCTGATCTTAATATAATATTTTTAGGCACTATTTTTCGATATGTTCCACTAGGATCGTTAACTTCGTCTGTTGTTAATACTGCTAAAGTTATAATATAGTTAAAACTAGCAAATATATCTAAAGGATTTGGTATAGGCAGCGATTTATTTTGATTATAATCTACTGCTTTTGGTGTTGCACTAACTGGTGTTACTGGTTTTACAGGTGAAGACGAAATATCTTTTGGAACTGCCGGATTAAATGTTGTAGATGTTGGTAATTCGGGAACCTTTGGAATTATTTTACTTACATTTGGTGCTAGCTCTTCTACAGAAGGAATTTTTGGGACAACATCTTTAGCTAACTCTTCTGCAGATAATCCAGTACTCTGTACCTCTCCATATTCGGTTGAATAACCTATAATCTCATCATCTTTTTTAGAAAAGTAATTTTTGGTGGCTTTTACTCCATCCATTAACCAGTCAAGAGCCATATATTATAATCCTAATGCTTTTTTAAGTTCATTTGCTTGCGGAATTCGTATTTCTACCCCTGCTTCAATATCATATACAGGATCTCGAATAAGATCCATATTTCTTTGTGCAAATACCCACCACAAACGGTGATCGCTGTATAAATCATAAGCTAATAAGTCAGGCCTATGCGTATATTTTTCTTCTATTACATATAATGGGTCACTATCCATTGCCGGAATAGGACGAACAGTCAAAATATCTAAATATGTGTCTTTAATTGTCCTAGTATTATACCAAGGATTGCTTATTGGGCCTGACATTACAAGAATTCTCCAGTATTAACATAATCACCGCGTATAAAGCTATCCAACGAGAAGGTTTTAATCTTTTGACGACTGTTTATTATGTCTAATGTTAGGTTTATATTACTTTTAACTGGTACATAAGTGCCTTGTGCATCGCCTGCAAAGTCTTTTATAAACATATAATCAACTTCTGTTGGTAAAGGTATAGTTACATTACTAACAACTACTGATAAACCATTCCATATATGGGCTCCGTATCCAAATAGCTTCAATATTGGGGGAGGAGCGCCATCTGGCACTACAGCATTAGACCCATATGCCATTTTCCCAGCTGACAATAAGAAATGTTTTGCTGCTAACCAGTATTTTCCTTCATCAACTGTTTCAACAGTGAACTCAGCATCCAATGTAATCTTTGATGGAGCACTATTTTGGTATGCTTTGAATGTATAGTTACTATGAGTAGGATGAAAATCTGAATAAGCTGATTCATACGCAATAGCTGTCATTGGTGCATAAGGAAATACCAACGCACCATCTGTTTCAATTAATGGTTTGAATATCTCTCCGCCTAATCTTTTGAATTCATCGGGTAACATTATCTTTACACGCCAGTCTGGCACTCCTTGTGACGCAAACTGTGCTCCTGCTCCAGTACTCCCAGCAGGGCTGTTATTTCCCTTGCCTCCAAAGATACCTCCAAGCCCAATTGACTCTGCTGCGCCTGAAAGAGCGCCACCTATTGCTGTTTTACCCTTAGATACCATTCCTCCTAGGGAAAATCCCCCGTCAGAATCTGCTGAACCTTGGAGTGCTCCTTCAGCTCCACTGATTCCACCCATAATAGTGCTTTTTGCATCGCCAAATGCTGCCCCTAGATTGATTTGCGGGACTTCAGGCATGCTGCTAAAGGGTCCTGCCATTATTTTCTCCTTATATACATTATTTAGTTGACTTTTTCTTGGGGATATGCTATCATTATAAATATATATGGAGCATTTTATGAAAAAAACCAACTATTTGAATAACAAAGATATATTAGCAGAGATCCACAAGTCAAAAACCACATACTGTAGCTTTACATTGCCTGAGTATCATCAATATGATGCTATTATCCCACTAGAAGGGGATATATCAGAGGAAATTGTAGCTGAAGGTATGAAGGCAAGAGCCAAAAGGCTTGGAATCCCTGAGGATACTATCGAAAAGACTGACTTAGTGTTCAGACTTATGACATATGATCACATTCCTAATGAGCCAGGGCGTAAAAAGAACCCTAAAACCATTGCGGATCATAAAGTAAAGCTGAACTTCCCACCATTCCAGCATTGGAAGTATGATGAGGATGGTAATTTTGTATGTGTAGGCAAGTCTCACTGGGATGGTGACTTGGATACTGGCACATTTAGCTTGATTCACGGTTTTACAACTGACAAACTAGCTATTATGTGGATGAAATTGTGTGATAGGTATGGTACCAAGGGCAATGTCCGTGGATATACATACAATGATGAGATGAAAGGGCAGGCTATCCTGCAATTAGCCCAGATTGGACTACAATTTGACGAGTCTAAGTCATCTAACCCGTTCGCATACTACACGGCAGCAGTTACTAACTCGTTTGTACGCATTATCAACATTGAAAAGAAGAATCAATCCATCAGAGACGACATTCTTGAGATGAATAATATGAATCCTAGCTATACCCGACAGGCTGAAGGGGAGTGGGCTATGGGTTTGAAGCGAGAACAGGAGTTCCAAGAGCAATCATCAACCTCATACTGAG
>Ga0181565_10000538_pt1 | contig 28585 bp, 27 predicted proteins | sample 101ome_16_FD_129661 | JGI IMG/M metagenome (GOLD analysis project Ga0181565, IMG submission 129661) | Coastal salt marsh microbial communities from the Groves Creek Marsh, Skidaway Island, Georgia - 101401AT metaG (megahit assembly) | ecosystem: Environmental > Aquatic > Marine > Intertidal... | reverse complement strand
CAAGCGTTAGGTCTTTTTTTTGAGAATTTATTTCTGATTTTAAATTAGTTTTAATTGAAATTATTTTTGAAAATTTATTTGTTTCTCCACTAACATTATTTTTCAGAGATAATATTTGCTTTTTTAACCTATCTAGATTTTTTTGGTGCCCGCTTATTTCAACTTTTTTCCTTCTTAACTCTAGATTAACTTGGTTAATACTTTTAATCGCGCCGTAAGTGGGATCACCTACTATTGATAACAAAAATATAACTCCAATACTTAACTTAACCATTTATATTTTTTTAAATTTATTAGAAAGAAAAATGTAATTGTAGGAACTAAAAAAGACACTAAATTTATGAGCTTAAGCCCGTCATTGAGAACAATAGTCACAATTGTCGGTAGAATAATTAATGAAAAGAAAGATAAAAATGAAACTTTATAAGAAAGCCCTTTACCTCGTTGAAACCTCTGAAAAAGGTATGTTAACTTACGTAAGTTTATCTCTAAAACTGTGTAAAAGCTCAATAGGATTAATAACAATAATCCGTACATAAAATAAAAAACATGATTTTTATCTAGGTTATTTTTTTTCTTCAAGCCACTAATTTTTCCAAAGTATACTTCATGTCCACTTAAAATTTTAATAACATAACTTTTAATTAAGTTAACTGATTTTGGAGTGACATTAGGCTTAAAATAGATAGTGAACTTACTGTAACCAGGCCCAGAAGAGATCACTTCTTGTAGAACGTCACTTTTAAAAAGCAATGAAATTTTCTCTTTTATCGTTTCACTATCTTTGTGCTCAACTAGCTTAACTCCTGGAAGGAGAATTATTTTATTTTTCAAGTCTTGGAAACTTGTATCTATACTGGTTACAAAACTTATCCTTGGAAGATCACTGTTTCCGGAAATACCAATCAGCTCTAAACTTCTGTCCCTGTTCGTCAAAAAAACTGAACTTGTCACAGCAAGCGATAAAATAATAAGTACCTTTATTATATTTCCTAGAATCACATTCATTAAACATCTGATATAAACCATTTTAAAATGCCCTTACTAAGTTTCCTGATTTTAAATGAATTAGTTTTCCATGAAATTGATTTATTAAATCTACTTGATGAGTTGCCCATACAACCGTCATTCCAGTTTTCTGATTGTAGAATTTCAATACTTCATATAACCTTTTTGCATTTTCCTTATCCAGTGAACTAGTTGGCTCGTCTGCGATAAAAATATTTGGCCTTGTCAAAAGTGCTCTAATAATAGCAACTTTTTGCTTTGCTCCTCCGTTAAGTTTTGTCAGCTTCTTTTTTAAATTTTTATTCATCTCAAATAAATTTAAAAGATCCCTTACTTCATTTTTAAAATCTTGCCTTGAATTAAAAATTTCACCAGAATAACAAATTTCAATATTTTGCTCGACTGTCCAACTTTCAACAATTTGTAGATTTTGAAACACCCTAGCGATAAATAAATGGTCTCGTTTAATTTTAGTGTTTGAAATTGACCCAGACGTTAATCGCTGATCACCACTTAAGACATTTAACAAGGTCGTTTTACCTGCACCAGACGGCCCAGTGACAAAAATGAAATCTCCCGAACATATATTTAAAGATATATTTTTTAGAGCAAATACATCTTTAAAATTAACAGAAGCATTAACTAAACGGTAAAGAATGGAATCATTTTGAAATGCACCAAATGATTTAACATCTAACTTAGATGCTCTATCCCTATTTAACAATCTTCCAGAACTTTCGTCATTCTGATTAAAATACATTCCGATTAATCCTTTGATCTTTTTCGTCTTCCTGACATTATTCTATTTAAGAATAGATCTATAGAGTATTTTATCAAATAAATTATTTTTATTCAAAAGGATAAAAAGTCCACAGAAAACCCAATAGTCGCACATTTGAGTCCACTATTCACTAATGACACCCTCATCAATTAAGAGCTGGTAAGTTGAAGCATTACAAAATACATTTGGAATAAAGTTCTTACTACCTTGAAGTCTATTCATAAATGAGTCTTCTACTTGGGCAAGTAGTTTAACATCCCCATTATCATAAGATATTTTTACAGGGTCTCTCTCTAAAAGAACATTTGATGACCCACTTTGCTTGACGATTTTATTTTTGGATTTAACAAAGACAATATCTTTTTTCGGTAGGTCACTGATAAGCCAATCCCCTGGCTTGCCCTTATTTTTCAATACGACATCGATTTCATTTATTTGAGCTTCAGCTTTTTTATAAGCCTTATTGTAATTATTTAAATCATCTTGATGAAGCAATTGCTTGTTAAAAGCCTCTAACTTAATATTGTAAATTGGCTTTTGTAGTAACAAAGTTTCCGCCATATCTTTTACGTCTTTATCTTTATCAAAAGTACCTTCAATATAATTTTCTTGAACAGTATTCATGAAATAAATATCGTTAAAACCATAAAACTTTAAAGGATCGTTAGAAACAAGGTCTAGTAAATCTCCGTAGCGGAGGATTTTATTCTTTGCGAGCAAATAGCTACACACCTTCTCTGCAACTGCATCATACTTTGCCCCTCGAGGTGAGCGAATAACTTGTGAGTACCAAGCAAACCGAGAAACTAAAAAGTCCTCAACACAATGAATTGCATTATGCTTAATTGTCAGAATATTGTGCCCACCAATTTCCATTACCTTAAAATGATGAAGTAAATAATCACGATCATAAGCTCCGTATTTAAGGCCAGTATAGTGCGCATCTCTCAGTAGGTAATCCATTCGGTCACAGTCTATCTCAGAGTGCAAAACCTGATTTGCAAGAATTGATGGATCGACTCCCTTGACAAGATTAGAGATCACTCCAGGATCAAACCCATATTTTTTAAGGATATGAGTGATGCCTCCATCAAAGTCTGTATTTTTGATAATAAAAGATCCGAGGTTTTCATGATCATCAATTAGATAATTTCCATCACTACCAACTTTCTTTGTTTCAGAAAAATGTATATAAGACATTTCTGTTGTATGAGAAAATGGGAAGGTACCAAGGTCATGCATTAGAGCAGCTAAACGTAAATTTTGATGGTAAGTTCTCTTTGAATTTTCAGACTTATACTCGCTAAGCTCATCTGTGGAAACACCTAAGCCACAAGATTTTAAAATTGCATCACAATTATGTAGGGCTCCAATAGAATGGCCAAATCGAGAATGCTCGGCACCCGGAAATATATAGCAAGAAAACCCAAGCTGCTTAATCCATCTCAATCGCTGGTAATATGGACTGTGAACTATTTCGTTCTCAACCGGAGTTAGTTGAATAAACCCATAAATTGGGTCAAAGATAATACGGTTTTTTCTTAAGTTGTTAACATCCATGTTAACGCTCCTAAATATAAAAAAGGGGGGAACTAAATTTTACTGAACAGATTTTTTCTTACGGCCACGAGTTTTTTTACGTGGTTTTAGAGTATCAACAATAGCCTCTAAACAAGACTTTGCTTCTTTTCTTAAGTCGTTCTCATAGATAAATCGATAAAAATTTTCTACATCTGGATTTGACCTAAAGTTTTTTAGTGGTGAAACTTTTTCTGTCTGCTCTAGATTACTATTATTTGTTTCAGTGTTACTCATTGATTACTCCTCACCTGAAATGATACGAACTTTAAGTTAAAAATTCAATTTTATTAATGCTCTTTAAATCCTCAGAAGTCGTTTATACTTCTTTTTCCGCGATCATTCCATAACTATGAAGCTTGTTATACAGGGTTTTAACCGTTATCCCTAGAACTTTTGCTGTCTTCGTCTTGTTTCCGTCCAAATGCTCCAAAGTACGGCAAATATGAAATTTTTCTAATTCACCTAATGGCATCTCGACAAATTCATAAACATTTGATTCTTCTTCCGCTTCTTCGGCTGTATTTTCTTGCTGCAAGTAGTCAGCAAGATGCGCCTTTTCGACAATAATTCCATCTGCCAAAATGTAGGATCTCTCAACAATACTTTGTAATTCTAAAATATTACCTGTCCAAGAATATTCTCGTAAGCATCTCAACGCCCCTGGCGAAAATGATTTTTGATTACTTAGTTCTTTACCTTTATTTAGATAATGGTTTACCAGTTTTTCGATATCATCTTTACGGTCTCTTAATGCCGGTACGTTGATATCTATCGTATTCAAACAATAAAAAAGATCTTCTCTAAATTCACCATTTTCAACTTTAACCTCAACTGAGTTCACGCAAGTAGATATAAATCTGATCTTTCGACCTTTTTTACTTTTGATAAAACCAAGTAACTTAGACTGTGTAATGATTGACAGATTTTCGACTTTCTTTAAAAGAATCGTTCCCTCTTCTAGCTCTTCTATTAGTCCTATCTTTCCAGCATTGTTACCAAATAAACAGGTTTGTATGTAATCTTGATCTGAGGATGAACAATCTACAATTCCAAACCCAAGTGATGATTTTTTACTTAGACAGTGGATCCTTCGAGCAATCATCTCTTTTCCAGTTCCAGCCTCTCCGTTGATCAATACATTGACATCTTGCTTTGCCACTTTCTCGGAGAAGTTAAGCAGGTTTTTTAACTCATCTGAAGATCCAATAAATTCAGGATTTACAATGATATGGTTCTCGTTAACAGGTTTGATGACTTCGTTATTCTCTGGCGCCTCTCGCTCTTCAATTTTCTTTAATAATGCTTCGTTTAAGCTCTTCGCACTCAAGTAGACCTTTAAATTTTGAAGAGGCGTAACAATCTCCTCTAAAATTGAGTTTATCGACTCGATATCAACTTTAGAAAACTCTTTTTCTTTGCTGAGGTTTTGAAAGTTCAAGCAGCCCATCACACTATCAGCAACGATTAGCGGCACACACAACTCTGATTCAACCCCGGAATTATCAGAATGGCCAAACATAGGATCTCTTCCTGCAGAGTTGCTAAAATAGGCTTTACTGGTTCTCATGATTTGTGCTTCAACACTTTTCATCGTTTTTTTCTGCAACAAATCAGATTGCTTTTTACTGGAGTACACCAAAATAGACTGTCCCTCTGAATTGAAAACGGATCCAGAGATTCGATCGACTTTCATCTGACTTTTTAATTCTTTACATAAAATCTGAAAAAACTTTTCTTCATCTAGTGTTCCGATTAGAGCAGTGTATAGGCCATTAATTTCTAGCGCTTTGATTGACTTTGACATTGGTATGAACTCCTACATTTCAATAAACAACTTAAATAACAAGTATGACGAGCAATAACGTACCGCGTTAAAGAAACTATAATGCATGTCTGAATTTTTTACAAGACCTTTTCGCTCAAGTGTTGATTTTTTTCACACGAACAAAGTAAAAACAACTATTTAACCCAACTAGGTGATTCCGCTTTTCCTAGATCTGAAGAAACTTTTTTCAAAATATCTCCATCACGAGTCATTATGTATAAGTTTTTAACATCTTGGGTTTCACTTAAAATTCGTTGAGAAGAGAAGATGACAAACTCTCCATCGGGGGAGTAGCTGGCTCCCTCATTTGAGCCGTGATCTTTTGTTAGTCGAACCAGATTCATTCCCTTGCTTGATAATCTAAACAAGTCAAAACGATTATCGAGCCAACTTGAAAAAATAATCTCTTCACCATTAGGTGAAAACCTAGGACTCGCATTGTATTCACCAACAAATGAAACGCGTTTTACATTGAACTCCGTTTTATCTGTACTCAAAGTATAAATCATCGGCTTCCCTGCCCTGGTTGACAGAAATGCAACAGTCTCTCCATTAGGAGAAACTGATGGGTCTACATCAGAAGCAAAATGCCTAGTTAGGGGAAATAGCACTTTAGTTTTAATGTTCATTTTATAGAGCTCTGCATTTCCTGAATGTGTAAGGGTTAAAATAATCTCATCCCCACCTGGTACAAAAACGGCTCCGGAGTTAATTCCCTTAAAATTGGAAATAACTTTATACTCACCAGTTTTTAAGTCCATCATATAAAGATTTACATTTTTTCTTTCTGAATCGTTTGAAATGACACTATATACAGCGTATTGCCTGTCTTCAGATATCGTAGGAGAAAAAACGTACCCATTGTGATTTGTGATTTGTTTTATATTTGTACCATCCCAATCTACGGCAAAAAGTTGCTTGCCTTTTACCCCTTTATTATTAATACCCATATCTGAAATAAAATATATTTTAGATTTAAAAATTGACTGCTTTTGAAATAGATTTTGATAAATTAGATCTGCCACTTCATGGCCAAGCACACGAGCCTCTTTTGTTGAGTTATCAATTTCAGTCAAAGACGAACTCTGTTCTCCACGCCGCGATAACAACTCAAAAGCCTGCGTTTCTTTGTTTCGAGATAAAATATACTCATAATCCATTTTTTGAATTTCTGATAATTCATTATCAAAAACTTCAAGCTTATGTTTATACATCTCAAGATCAGTTCGGACGATATTGGACACTTCTACGCAATTACAATTTTCCGAAGTCGAAAAAGCAATTTTAGTTTTTTCGATGGTCGCATCTCCAACCGCAACAATTGAAGTTTGAGCAAATAATTTATCTTGGAGCAAAAAAGTTATTAAATAAAACGTAAAAATCTTCATATTTTTATATTACAAGGGAAAGCCTAAAATGACACCCTCTGAAAGTAGTCGGTCTTTTATTTCCTCACTAGGCAATGGAAATGGCTGAGATTTATTAATTGATTTAACTGCACGGGAATCAAACTCTTCATTTCCAGACTTGGAAACGAAACGATAATGAATCACTCTCCCCTCACTATTAATATAAATAATAATTCGAGCTTGAAATGCGCCATCTCGCAGAAATGTAGGGAGTTTCCAGAAGGGGCGAATTAGATTTGGAAGCGCCAAAACATATTGATCAAACTGAGCCAACTCCCCCTGATAGCGACCTTTTATTGAGCTGCCTTTTGAAATCTGGTTTCCTTCTAACAAGAGTTTTTTTAATTTTTTGACACCAATAGAATTTTTTTTCGCTTTTCTTTTACTTTTTGCGCCCTTTTTAAACTTCGCTCCACTTTGCTTACTTAGTTTTTCGATGAGACTTAAACCTGCCCCTTCAGTATCATTTTCAAGAGAATCAACATTTTTTTCGGAATCAGGTAATTCTTCTTCAAGCTCCGAAACATCCTTTATTGATTCAGTGACTTCATCTTGGGCAACGTTCTGGACATTAACATCTGGAGAACTTTCCTCTTCTTTATTATCGATTGCTCTTTTTAATTGTTCTAGTTCTTTAAGCGTTAATTTAGGTAAGCCAACAACATCAACTTTGATAATTTCACTAACTTGTTTTGGTTGAGACTCTTCCCAAAAGAAATGGTTTATTTTTTTTTGAAAAAAAAGAAGATTAATCACGATGATATGAACAAAAACAGATCCAACAAAATATTTTTTAGCTTTAAAAATAGATAAATTTGTCGCATCTACCACATGAAACATTATTTATTCTCGTTAGTTTCAAGCTCTGTGATTAAAGAAATTTTAGAAAAGCCCTTAGTTTTTAAAAAACTCATTAATCTTGCAACGCTGCCGTATTTAATTTCTTTGTCAGCTCTTAAGAAAACAGTATTTTGATTATTCTCTTTTAAACTTTGTTCCAACACAGTGCTTAAGTTCTCAAACTTTACAGGTTTCTCTCCTATGAATAATTTCATTTCCTTAGAAAAGGATAAAATGACCATACTTGATTGAGTAGAGACAGAGTTATTTTCCTTAGTCTTTGGTAGCTCTAAATTAATACCATTAAGCATCAAGGGAGCAGTAACCATAAAGATTATTAATAGAACAAGCATAACATCAACAAGCGGAGTGACATTGATTTCTGCTATCGGTTCATCTTTTTTTAATCCTTGACCAAAACCCATAAAAAACTCCGACTTTAGAAGGATACTTCAACTAAGTTGATAACATCCTTTCCAAGGTTGATAAGCTTTTGTTCGACAGCAGCAGCCTCGGAAGTAAACTTATTAAAAAACCAATTCGCAGGAATAGCAGCTGCCAACCCTATTGCTGTTGCAACCAAAGCCTCTGCAATACCTGGAGCAACTGCTTGAATTGAGCCTCCTCCTCCAGCTAGGCCTTGAAAGGAGTTAATAATTCCCCACACTGTTCCAAATAGACCAACGAAAGGTGAAATAGAGCTTATGCTCGCTAAAGTAGAGTTAAATCGTCTGATAGATAAACTACTTGAGCTTATTGAGTTTTCGATTGATCTCTCTATTATCGAGATTTCTTGTCTAACATCTAATTTCTTTTGGGAACGAGAAGAATTTGTCTCCTCTATTTTTTTTATCTCATTTATCGTTGCTAACACAACACCATTACAAATACTACATGAGGTAATCCCATTCTCTGGTAACTCAAAAATATTTTTAACCTGAGAATATTCTGAAATAAATTTTTCTCTGTCTCTTACTAAACGCCGGTGAAAAGAAAACTTCATTAAAACAATTGCCCAGGTGTACACTGAAAAACCTATTAAGATTAGAATGACAATTTTTACGACGATTCCAGCATTAAGAATTAAGCTAAGAATATCAAGCTGTGAGTGCTCCATGTGACCTCTTCTTGTTAATACGATGCAACCAAATATATGTTAACAAATGTCCTAAGAAAATAATTAAAACTGAAAATTTCTCCTTATAGTCCACACTAAAAAAGTCAATTCTTTCATTACAAACCAGAGAGACAGGCAATAGCACACCAAACCAGTATATTAATATGGATCCAACCTCTTGAGTTATTAAATAGAGTACATAACAACTGATATAGAAAGCAGTGAAGATTAAATTCAGTTGTAAATTCTGATAAAAAAAAGAAACTCCCACTAGCACAATAAGACCATCGATTAAACCATGCACGAGAACCTTATCTTGATTCTTACTTTTTATTAAAAATCGAGATCCAATTATATCGAGAGTGATAACAAAAAATAGGACTAGTGCTCTAGGAGCGTTTTGCGGTCGGGAGACAAAGTTTCCAGTATCAAGGTGATAGAAATAGAAGGAGCAAAAAGCACCTAAAGCGACAATTGCCAAAAAAGTTGTGGCACTAACTTTTAATGAGTCAAATATATGAAGTGGATTAAGCAACAATTTTGATGTTTGGGTGTTTTCCAGATTAAGGTAAAGAAATCCTAGGCGGAAACAAACGATGCAAATGATAATAAATCCTGAATAAAAGTAAAGCCAATTTTCGATTTCAGAAATTTCATGTCCTAGGTAAAAGTGAAAAAATAAACTAATACCGATGACCGCCACATAGGCTCCCGCAAAACTTAAACGATGTAAAAAGAGCTGAAAAATGACCCCGGACATATTATATTTTTTTTAAAGGTAATAACTTTGCTAACCACGTCTCTTTCAGATCAGGACTTGGGTATATTTTTGAATAAAAGCTATATTGAGAGTCTCCTTCAATTAATAACTTAATTTTATCATTTAATCGTTGGTACATTTCAGAGATCTTGGCATCTTGCTTAATATAATTAACAGTTTCTTTTGTTAAATTAAATTGTTCTTGAAATGAAAATCCAATTTTAATAATTTCTTCATCAAGGATTCCCCAGTACTCCTCAAAACTATTGCGATTTTTAACTTCAACTTTTGTAACTTTTTTAGATATTTTTTGATGCAATAGATTTAACTTAAGCCTCAAATATTCTTCAAGAAGAATTAAGGAAATTTCTTGCTTAGACAAATCTAGCTTTTCAATAAAGGTTTTTGAAATAAGTAATATATAATCTCGCCCCGCGAGAAGACCTAGATGCGGGACAATATCAGAATTAAGGTATAATATTTTATAACCAGGTCCACTAATGTTTAATTTTTTAAGGAGTTTCTTAAATGTAAAATTAACTCCATAATCAACCTTTTTAAAATCCCATTTTAATTTGCTCTCTCTCTTCACTAGCCATAACAATGTCGCTATCTCTGAAAATTCCTCATCGGTTAATATCTTTCTATTACTTTTTTCTTTCTTTTCTCTTTCTGCTGCAAGTTTTAATTCCTCTATTTTTTTCTGATCTGACTCTTTTAAGAGATGGTCTTTCATTAAAATATCTTTAATTGTATTAACACTATTTTTTTCCCCATAGGCTAAAGAAGAGAAAAGAAAAGTCATTAGAAAAGTAGTAATTACATTTTTCATAATTCTGGTTCTCCATAAATAAACAAGTCTTCAAGTCGCCCCAATTTATAGATTTCTCTCATATCTAAATCAATCTTATTATACAATTTTGAAAAGTTCTGACTAAAACACTCAGGGGAGTTACCAGAGAAGTTTCTAGATAAAACAAACCCCTTAAAGCTACCAGTGCTAACATAAAACCATTCATTGTTATCTTTTTCTACCTCAACCTGTTGCCCACAAGAAAGAGTGAGAAGAACGACACTATTAATTGATTCATTTTTATGTAAGTGAACAAATTGTTTGGAAACAAAGTATTTTCCTTTTCCATAAGAATTACTGTAGAGCCCAGAAATAACTAAAAAAAAGCTGAATGCTAAGAATTGCTTAAAGAAAATATTCATTTTACACCTTCCACCTAAAGTCAATTGTTTCCCACTCGTGACATTGCGGACATCGCCAAAAAACAGCGTCTGACTCATGGCCACATTTACGACAAAAATAGCGGGACAATGAATGAGTTAACGAGGTCACTAATTGTTCGGCTTCTTCAAAAACCTCTTCTTTTTTATCAAGTTTTAGTAGTATTTTTAATCTCTCAACTCTGAGCATATTTTTTTGTGATGGATTATTTTCCAGCCAAGTAGTGATTAAATCATATGCTCCAGCAAAATCTCCAGCGCTTTCGAGCAATCTAATTTTTGAAAGAATTAGACTTGGAGAAGTTAAAAAGGTCGATTGATTATCTTGAATAAAGGTATCTTTTAATCTTTCTAATGTCGTTGCGTAGTCAGGGTAAAATTCAATTAAGCTTTTTGCCATTGACTCAAATGAATTGAACATAAAGTTTAAATACTCCGGATCTTCTTTTAAAAACTCGTTAAAAAAATAAAAGGTTTTATCAAAATCACCCTTAGCTAATGAAATATTTATTCTTAAAATTTTTGCCGTTGCAGACGGAGAATAACGAAATGACTGTTCTAGAACTTCCTCACTTTGTGCTAGATTATTAGCACCTAATAATTCCTCTGCTTTCTGTACAAGAATGTGAGAAATAGTTTGCGATTGTGAAACATTAGAAGCTTTTGAGAGTAGTAAGCGATACTTCAGTGCTTCCTCCCAGTCTTTAGTGTCTTCAAGAACTCTGCAAAGAGACTTTATGACATCTACATCTTCTCTATTTACTTTTAAAATATCTTTGTAACTATCAATCGCTTTGTCGACAAATCCACCTTTATCAAAATCTTTTGCGAGCTCTTTTAAAGCCTGCAAGCGGGTACTTTCATTTATGTTATCCCTCGCTATTAAAGATCGATGAATAGAAATTGCCTTGTCTATTTCTCCGTTTGAGCGAAATAATCCACCAAGAGCAAAGTATGTATCGATAGTTTCCCTATTTAAATTTACAGCGTTTATAAATTCCTTAATTGCCATATCCCTATTTCCAGAGATCAGATACTTTGTTGCATTCAGATAAATTTTCGACTGAGCTTCATAAATAGAGTCTCGATATCTTTTAGATAATCTAACCCCAGTTTCTTTATCAATGAAGTAAAAATACAAAAGAACTGACGTGACCAAGAATATTAAAACACTCAGAGGATTATTTTTTAAATATTCAAAGATCAGATCACTCATTTTTAAATGGCCATTAAAATAGGTTGTACAAAATTATAGATAAATGATTTTGCTAAATCGGTAGGATCATCCAAATTTTCTAATAACTTAGTTAAGTTTGAATCCTTTCGAAGTTTAATGAATTTTAATTTTCGAAAATTGCCATCAAGATTTAGCTCCTCATGGATACTTTTAGAAACTCCCCAAAGCCCACCAATCTCATCAATTAATCCAAAGTTCAATGCTTCTTGTCCACTAAAAATTTGGCCTTGAGATAAGTTTAACAAGTCACCTTTAATCTTTCCTTCCCTTCTCTTTAAAATATCCTGCCTAAATTGATCATGAACCTTACTTATTGTGGCGTTTAATAATGCCTTTTCCTTTTCTGTCATTGGCCTATTAGGGCTTCCTATATCCTTATAGATTCCTGACTTTACGACTTCTGGCTTGAACTTAAGGAATTCAAATATTTTTGAAAGGTCAGCAAATTGCATTATCACACCGATGCTTCCTGTTATTGTTCCCTTATTTGCATAGATCTTTCTAGCTGCTGCCCCAATATAATATCCGCCACTTGCAGCAACTGAGCCAAACGAGGCATAAATCGGTTTAACCTGGTCTATTCTAACAATCTCATCATATATTTCTTGTGTCGGCCCCACTGCCCCACCTGGACTATCAACTCGAACAATAATCGCTTTTATACTTTCATCTTCTTCTGCTTTTAGTAATTTTTGAACTATTTTTTTTGAATCCATTATCGCACCGTTGACCTCCACAACTCCAACCTCAGCATTTTCTGCATTACCTAGCGAATCCATTGACCGCGGAGAAAAGTTTTTAAGCAACAAAAACGCAAAAACCAACATCGAAATGAACATCACTCCAATCAAACCAAAAAAACCTACAACAACCCGACTTTTTGACTCGGACATATTTTTCCCCCTAAGCCATTAATTCTTATCTATTTGTTTAATGTTAAAACATTTTACCGACAAGTGTAACTAGTAAGACTTAAATAGGACAATATATGACAAAATACTTATCTTTAATTTCAATTAGTTTATTCACATTAATTTTTAGCTACAACGTTACGGCCCAAGAAGAGTTCACCGTTCCTGATCTTCCCAAATTAAATTTAGACGAAATCAAAAATGAAAGAGATGCTACAGAGGAAAAAGCTAGAGGTCCGAGTAACTCCAATTCTCAAAGTAATTTAGACTACGAAAAACCGACAAAAGAAGTACAAGGCTGGGACTATCAAACCATTATTGACAGGCATGACAAACACTAGTTATCCCACAAGTTAAGCTTTTCATATTCACTTTTTAATTGCCCACAAGCAGCAAGAATATCCGTCCCTTTTGTTGTCCTTATTGTGGTGATGATTCCATTTCTATTGAGTTCATTATGAAACCACAAAATATGCGATTGGGATGGCTTTTTGAAATTACTTTCAGGGTATTCGTTGAAAGGAATTAAATTAACTTTCGAAATTTTTGGCGGTAGTAACTTAACTAAAGCATCGATATCCTCTGGTCGATCATTAAGTCCTTTTATTAAAAGGTATTCAAAAGTAATCCAACGGTGAGCTTTTAATGGAATTTCCTTAATGGCACTGAGAAGTCTATTTAAATCGTATACTTTATTAATTGGCATTAATTCTGAACGAATATCGTCATGGGCTGCATGAAGAGATATCGCAATATTAACAGGAGGAAAATCATTAAGCTTTTTAATCTGTGGAACCATCCCACTTGTTGAAAGAGTTATTCTACGCTGGCCAAGACCTAAACCAAGATCATCAAGAAAAATCTCGGTAGCTTCCTTCATATTGTCAAAATTGTGAAGAGGCTCGCCTTGTCCCATGTACACAATATTTGTAATTTTTGAGTTGGCTTCAATTTCTCTTATCCAGTTACTTAAAACGATGTACTGTCCAGTAACTTCTGAGGGTGCTAAGTGTCGAGTGAGTCCCATTGTACCAGTATGACAAAATGTGCAACCTATTGCACACCCAACTTGAGAAGATATACAGATAGTTAACCGGTTTTTAGCCGGAATAAGAACAGTCTCAACAGTTTTACCATCTGAGAACTTAAGTAGAAATTTCCTTGTTCCGTCCTTTGATTGTCCATTCCATAAAACAGTTGGGAGATCAAAAGAAAAATTCTCTTCGATGTATGAGCGAAGCTTTTTAGAAACATTACTCCATTCATGTATGTTGCTTACATTTTTTTGATATAACCATGAAAATATTTGGTTTGCATTGAAGGATTGAAATCCATTTTCAACAAGCAATTGTGCAAGTCGATCCCTTGAGTAATCGTAAATATTTTTGTTTTTTAAATTAGTCATTACATTCGCTGTTATATTATTTTTTTGCCGTTTTAACCCAGCTATACGAATTAGGAATACAAGTCAATTTCTAAAGACAAATTGTATATTTTGCACCAAGTAAACACCTGTAATTACTTAATTTCGCGATAGAATCTTATTGAAAAAGCTTTTAGATTTCTGCACATCCAGGTTCTCTAAATCATCGGCGCACTCATTTAGCTTTGAAAGTAAATCAGATTTAGACGTCGACAAACGAAAACATTCATTAAAATCATCAACAGAAAACAGCTTTACAGTACTGCAGTTAAGTTGCTGACACAAAATATAAGCAAACCTTCTGATTTCTTCAATATTTTGAAATGGGCCGACGGCCAGGTCATCATCTTGCTCAAGCGAATGAAGTCCCATTAATTCATAGTATAGCTCTTTTGACAAAGAGGACACCTCTCCAACATTTTCTTCCCAAATACCTTTTATCCAGAAAAAAAGTTTACCAATAGGAATCCCCTCTTCTTTACTCAGATGCTGGAAAACAAATGAATCATCCCCAGATTGCTCTGAGGCTGTATAATAGAGTAGGTATAAATTAGATAATTTCCTATCACTCATAGATAATTCCAAAATCCAATGAGATACTGCTTTTTGGAGAAAATCTCATTTTGATCATTTCACCCTCTTTTTCAAGAGCTACATTTTGCTGATCAATTGACTTAAGTAAATAAAACCCTTCAATCATCTTAAAGCTTATTTCCTTTTTGTAATCACTTATATTGTATAATGAAAGTCTTCTTATTTCAGAAAAATCCATTTCAGAGGGCTTAGTCGATCTGCTCCTCCAGCAGCTTATGACGCCACCGTCATTGTCTTTAAATGAAAAATGATTCATGGAAAATGATTTTATAACCTTCGACCATATTTTAGCAGACTTATTTTCTTCAATTCGTTCAAAGTCCGAAGAATCAAAAATGATCATCGCACTATTGCCTGTTGAAAAGATAGAAAAAATTATTCCAATGTTAACAACTTCTTTTTTTATTTCCCTCTCTGCGAGAAACTGTTTTAAAAAGATTTCATCATCTGAAGAAATTCCACTAATATCAAATATGATCTGTGCCCCTGAAACAAATATTTCTTTAAGAACAAAAAAATCACGTTGATTTAAATTTTTAGCACTGACAAAAATAATTTTATTTGTCAAAGCAGCGTCTCTTAGTCGCTCCAAATTAACTACTTTAGTATTAAAACACCTCTCGTAATCGTTCTTTAAAAATGAAAGTAATCCAACTTTTCTCCAGTCAAAAATACCATCATCAATTTTATTCCCTTTAACAAAAGTGAAAAGTGAAAGAGGAAGAAAGTCAATAGAATCCTCGGTGTCTGAAAACCCATCAAAACAACGATCCAAATATGTCGAATTGATCAACTGCTTTACTTGCGTTGAGAAAATTTCATAACGTCCATTTTTTTCAATGTTCCATGTTAATGGAATAATCTCATTTGCGTAGGAATCAATTATTTGATTACCAAGAGAAATATTGCTGACCTTGGAAAAAGTATTCGTCAGCCCACTTCTTTCTCCTGTATTAATAACTCCAATCATCTGATGACATAAAAACACTGAAGAAAATTGTCGATGAACTTCCTTAAAATATAAACTTTTAACAAACGCGCTAAATGTGGATTTTAAGGCACCAATTTTTTTAACTTTCTTATCCCTCTCATCTAGCGATGTTAAGTATTGAGCAAAGGATTTTTTAAAACAATTGCCGTAATCATCAAAAAAAGAATTGAACTCACCTCCATCAATACTTCCAAACTCACCGGTCACAACCCGATAACTGTCCTCTGAGGATTTAATCGCTTTTGCTGTTTTTCGAATAAATTCTGAAAATCCCCGGTAAACTTGAGTATCAAAGAATGAGTAGAACTTAACTAATTCATCCCCCACAATCGAAAATGAATTTAAGCCATTTTTTGACATTGAATAATTATAAGCAAGGCTGCTGGGAACTCCCCCATTAGTCTGAATAGGATTAGGAGAGATAGAAAAAAGCAAAATAACCGTCTTACCGTGGTTATTTCCTATTTCAATTAATGCGTCTAAACTAAGCTCCTTGCGCTTTTTACCAAAATCAAGCTCCCCTGCAACAAGGTGACTAGTCCAATTTACGGGGATAATTAGATATTTTTGAAACATATTTGTGGATATAATCTCATCCCACAAAACCCTGGTCGTTTTCCAATAAAAAAATAACCCTTCCTCGGTGTAAATATCATTTTGACTGAATTTCTCAGGCGTCGTTAAGCTCACGGCCTTGCCCTCCTTGGACACTGAGAAAATTCTAACGTTATTTACCAATTTTCGCAATGCTACATGAGCGAATCTACCTAATATTCATAGGATATTTTATAATTTTTTGGCATAATTATCCCCAATTTGCTATAGAAACCGAAACAAAAAAAAGGATGATACATGTGGTACTTTTCTGAAGAGGAAAAGGCTCTACAAGAGCTTTGTCGAGACTTCGCACAAAATGAACTTGCTCCAAAAGCTGAGCATCATGACAATGAAGAATCTTTTAACATTGAAGCTTTCAAAAAAATGGGCGAAATTGGACTCCTTGGTATTACCGCCGATCCCAAATATGGAGGATCAGGTCTAGGAGCACTTGCAGCAACTATTGTAATGGAAGAGCTTGGAAAAGCTTGTCCAGCCTCTACTTTAAGTTACCTGGCGCATACTATTTTATGTGTCAACAACATCCAAAATAATGCAAATGAAGAACAAAAACAAAAGTATCTACCAAAGCTGATCACTGGAGAATGGATTGGCTGCATGGGAATGAGTGAAGCTGATTTTGGGTCTGATGCTGTTGGCATTCAAACACGAGCAAAACTCAATGGAGACCATTACTCCATCAATGGTAGCAAAATGTGGATCACAAATGCGCAGTACAGCGACATTGCTTATGTCTATACGAGAACAGGTGATGAAAAGAAAAATCTAACCACATTTATTCTCGAAAAAGACAAAAATCAGTTTGAAGTTGGCAAGCCAATTCACAAGATGGGAATGCGCGCGTCCCCTACCGGTGAACTTATTTTCAAAGACGCTATTGTCCCGCTTGAAAATCGAGTTGGAGAAGAAGGAGACAGCGTTTACCACATGATGAAGAACCTTGAAATTGAGCGGATTACGATTGCCGGCATCTCGCTTGGGGTTGCAAGAGCTTGTACTGAGCAGTCAATTAAGTATGCTCAAGAAAGAAAACAATTTGGTAAAGAGATTGGAAACTTCCAATTAATCCAAAAAATGATTGCGGAAATGTCGACAGAAACAGACATGATGGCTCACTTTCTATATGGGGTTGCAAAAGAGTATGACATGGGTAACAAAGGCCCCGCCATTGCAGCGAAAGTAAAACTTGCCCTTCCAAAAATGGCCACAAAAATTGCCCTCGACGCAATTCAACTTCATGGAGGCTATGGGTATTCTCGAGAATTTCCGGTTGAGAGACTTATGCGAGACAATAAGCTTAACGAAATAGGTGCTGGCACAAATGAAGTAATGATTATGATCATTGCCAAAGATTTGCTGAAAGAACTAAAACCTAAAAAGGTGTAAAATATGACCAATGAGTTTCATCAAGAAATCACAGAGCAAATTAGAAAGTTTCGACTAGAGCGAATTGAACCTCTTTTGGAAAAAGATGACCATGAGGCGAGATTTCGAAAAGAAATTTTTAATGAATTAGGAGAGCTTGGATTTACGGGAATAACAATTCCGGAAGAATTCGGCGGAGCTGGCCTAACCTATACTGACTTTTGTGTTTTTCTTGAAGAGCTCAGTAAAACTAGCGTTCCTTATGCTGTAACTGTAAGTGTTTCAACAATGGTCCAAAGTATTTTGAACAAATTTGGCACTCAAGAACAAAAAGAAAAATACCTTCCAGAACTCACAAGTGGAAAAGAAATTGGCGCATTTGCTTTAAGCGAATCTGGCTCTGGTTCTGATGCATCTTCTTTAAAAACAACGGCCAAGGAATCCGGTGACTCTTATGTAATTAATGGCTCAAAACTTTGGATTACTTCAGGAGGAGTGGCTAAAACTTATATCGTCATGGCCAGAACTTCAGGAGAAGGATCGAAAGGAGTTTCTGCATTTATCGTTAGAGATGGAGACCCAGGATTTGAATATGGGAAAAATGAGTCTAAAATGGGCTGGCGAACCTCACCAACAAGAGAATTGCTCTTCCAAAATTGTACAATTCCTAAAGATCGACTCATCGGTAATATGAATGAAGGAATGAAAGTTGCTCTATCCGCGTTAGATGCTGGTAGAATTACTATTGGAGCGATCTCTGTCGGGCTTGCCCAGCGAGCACTCGATGAATCTATCTCCTACAGCTTAAGTAGAGAGCAATTCAAGCAAAAGATTTTCGATTTCCAAGGATTGCAATTTATGATGTCTGACATGGCAACCGAAACTGAAGCCTCAAGACTACTCGTCTACCACGCAGCTGAACTTTTAGATAAGGGTCGACCAAATCCAAAAATCTCATCTATGGCAAAACTAAAAGCAAGTGACACAGCAATGTCTGTCACCACTGATGCTGTCCAAATTCTTGGTGGAGTTGGTTACACTACGGAGTATCCAGTTGAGAGATTAATGAGGGATGCAAAGGTTCTTCAAATAGTAGAAGGAACCAATCAAATCCAAAGAGTCGTTATTGCCAGACAACTAAGAAAGAGTTTTAATTAAATTAACTTTTTTTTAGGAATTTAGATGGAAATAAATTTTTTTGGCGGAAGTATCGATGCTTCCTTTGAAGATCACCAAATCTCTCAGTTGAGGCAACATTTAATTGATACAACCTCAAGTCATGAAATTGGGTTCCTGTCATCTTTATCTCAAAATAGGCTATTAGATGAATCAAAAGTAGTTCATGATCGATTTAAAAATAAAACCAAATTTTTTCATATTGGTATTGGCGGTTCAAGCTTAGGGCCAGAAATGCTAATTTCTGCACTCAGAAGCCCTCAAAACAAAGTAGATTTCACTTTTATTAATAATATTGACCCAGATGAAATTCATGAGCAAATTAGTAGTCTACAAGATCCTAGTGATGCTTTATTCTATATCGTTTCAAAAAGTGGTGGAACTTCTGAAACAATCGCTGCAGCAATTCTTGTTATTAATACGCTAAAACAAAAATTCAATATTAAAGACGCTGAACTTAAAGATTACCTAATTCTCTGCACAGACCCAAAAAATGGAGACTTAAGAAAACTATCAACACAACTTAATCTTACTGCCTTAGAGGTACCACCAAGCGTTGGTGGACGCTTTAGCGTTTTAACACCAGTTGGTTTTTTACCAGCACTGTTTGCGAACATTGATATTGAAAAAATTATTGAGTCAGCAAAAAACTTTGCGACCAAAGAATTGAGTAGCTCCAGTAACGTCATCAATACATCGTTAAGACTTGAGCACCTACGCATAAACTCAGGAATTAGCCAAACTGTGCTCATGCCCTATTCAAGTAAACTTAAAAACTTTTCCGCTTGGTTTGTTCAACTCTGGGCCGAAAGCTTAGGAAAAAAACAGAATCTTAATGGAGAAACAGTTAATAATGGTCTGACTCCAATTCAAAGCTATGGCGCCACTGACCAGCACTCCCAAATGCAATTATTTGTCGAAGGCCCACTAGATAAAGCATTTTTTCTCATCAATATTAGGCAGTTTAGAGAAACCATAAAATTAAAAAATGATGTAGATCTTGAATCCTTCAAAAGCCTTAGCCCATTTTCGATAAACGAACTAATGCAAGCAGAATTTTTTGGTGCTAAGCAAACGTTGATCGATCAAAAAAGACCGCTATTCAACCTTGAAATTGATGAACTAAATGAAAAAAGCTTAGGGGAATTAATTATGTTTTTTGAGCTGCTTACGGTTTCTCAAGGGTATCTCCTCAACATAAACCCCTTTGACCAACCTGGGGTTGAATCAGGAAAAATCTATACAAAAAAATGGTTAGATGACCATCAATAGGAAAAAATAATCTCATTTGAAAAATATCCACTCGAAGCGTAAAATTTTAACTACTTAGTTATATAATTATCAGTGAGATTTAAATGGGAAATGAGTCAACTATTGTTATAACAGATATCAAAGCCGCTCTTGATTCTTCAGAGTTAGCTGCAAGTGATAAACCTGCCGCACTTCTTGTCGTGGGAGGAGAATTAAATGGAACTATATTTGACCTAGTTAATTCCGAAACAACCTGCGGACGAAGCATCGAAAACTCGATTCAACTTGAGTTCCAAGGCATTTCAAGAAACCACTTAAAAGTATATCTTCAAGATGAAGATGCATCTATCGAAGACTGTGGTAGCAAAAATGGTACATTTTTAAATAATCAAAAAATTGAAAAAAGATCACCGCTAAATAAAGGTGATATTATCAAAGTCGGTAGTATTGCTTTAAAGTATATTCCTGCCGGAGACCCTGAGCGCGTTGCTTATGACAAACTTAATCTAGAAGCGAATACCGACCAACATACAGGATGTTACAACAAGGCTTATTTTAATAAATCACTTGATTTAGAAGTTAGGAAGTCAAAAGTAACTGGTAACCCACTGTCGCTTATTATTTTTGACCTAGACCATTTCAAAAAATTAAATGATAACTTTGGTCATGACGCAGGTGATTATGTACTAAAAGAAATGGCCAACATTGTGCGAAACAACGGTGTTCGTGAGCAGGATGTATTTGCAAGGTACGGAGGAGAAGAGTTCGTTATCCTACTTCCCAAAACTAATTTAAAGCACTCGTTTGAAATTGCAGAGAGATTACGCAAACTCGTTGAGAGTCATGAATTTAAATATGATGACAAAAGACTACCAGTAACTGCTTCTATAGGAGTTGCAGACTACAGACAAGGGGTTGTAACGGGCACAGATCTCTTCAAACGTGCTGATAACGCTGTTTACAAATCGAAAGAAAATGGTAGAAATCAGGTATCTTTTTTTAAAGAGTAATAATAACCTGGCACTACATTGATGCATGAAATAAAGCTCCTTCCAGAGCATATAGTTAATCAGATTAAAGCTGGAGAAGTTGTCGAATCGCCAGCGACCCTCCTGAAAGAATTAATCGAAAATTCAATTGATGCTGAATCAACCAGAATTGAAGTAACTGTTTCAGATGACCTGACCTCTCACATTATCGTTAAGGATAATGGATACGGCATCAATAAAAAAAATTTACCACTAGCATTTACAAGACATGCAACCTCTAAGATTCATCGATTTAATGACATATATAACCTGCACAGCTTTGGCTTCAGGGGTGAAGCTCTAGCTAGTATTGCAAGTATTTCTGATATCTCTTGCCGAACAACGAACTTAGGCAACACAACAACAATGGAAATGCAGGCAGGAAATATTCTTAGCCTTGAAGAGCATAAAAGCAATGAGCCTCAGGGTACAGAGTTTCACGTAAAAAACATCTTTCACAATACCCCTGCAAGATTAAAGTTTATTCGGTCAAAAAATACTGAAAAAAATAAATTAAAAAAAATAATTGAGGTATTTGTCATCTCAAATCCCCAAATTACCTTCATCATCAACCTAGGAGAAAAGGATAAAAAATTCTATCCCTCAATTATCGAAGAAAACTCAACTCAAAAAAGAGTTATTCAACTAATAAATACTAGTAAGAAAAAGTTAAAGACAGAGGACTTACTTTCAAAAAGCTTCAGTTATCAAGGACACCACATTTTATTTATTGCAAATAAAACCTCCTCAAAAGGAGTGTCGAATAAAAGACAATACCTTGTTGCTAATAATCGCTACTTTATTGATAAGAAAATTCATCACCTTATTATTCGTAAGATGGCCGAAACATTTTGGCCTCCAGGACAATCTGGTGACTATTTCTGCTTATTCAATGTACCTGCTGAAATGATGGACCCCAATGTGCATCCATCAAAAACTGAAATTAAATTTATTCATCATGAATATCTACTCTCTGGCTTATCTTCGATTATAAAATCAGAAAAGCCAATTATAGATAAAGATGAAAAGAATACAGTTGAACAAAAAGTAACAAGAGAGGAAAACCCAAGAAACTTCCAAATTGAAAACACTTATTTTTACAAATTAGAGGCAAATCAACATGGCAGTCAAACCTTAAATTTCTTTGATCAATTTATCATTAAAAAAAATCAAAATGAGTTAGTGACTATTTATCACACTAGACAAATATTAAAATCTTTCATCAACCATTTTCTCTCATTTGCTAATGATTTTTGCCAAAGTAACAATACCCTATTAATTGGGATTACATTTGATGAAAGTGAGATAAAAGGTTTCTCACCAGAGATTGAACATAAATACAATCTCCATTTAGAAAGAATCAAAGACAGTACTTGGATTCTTAAAGAGATCCCAGAGATTTTAGATTTTTTGCCCACAAGATTAGCCAAAGACATCTTATTACTACTCATTAATCAAGATGAGACTGATAAAAACCGGATAAATGATTTGATAAAGAATCATTCCGGTAATTTAACAATATCAAACATAAACCAGATAGAGACTATTATTAAAACGAAAGAGTTTTCTAGAAATATTACTGTGAAACACCTGGAATCTCTTTTTAATCAACTTACTTAAATTAATCTGAAAGGTAGAATGTGGCTCAAGAAAAATTCATCATTATTTCAGGTGCAACAGCATCGGGGAAAACCTCAACCAGTATAAAAGTAGCGAAGTATCTACAAGAACAACACTCCCGACATGCTGAGATTATCAATTTTGACAGCCTTTTATTTTATAAAGAACTCAATATCGGCACAGCAAAACCAGACATGCGAGAAAGAGATGGGGTAAAGCACCACCTTATTGACGTTAGCTCTATTGAAAAACCGATTAATGCGTCTGACTTTTTGGCCTTAGCAAAACCTATATTCGAATCACTGCAAAAGAATGATATTATTCCAATCCTCGTCGGTGGCTCAGCCTTCTACATTAGAGCTTTAGTAAAAGGAATGATCAACTCAAGAGAAAATTTATCTACTGGCCAAAAATTTCCCCAAACAGAATTACTGTCAAAACTTAAAGGTGATCTTGGCTCGATAAATAAATACCTTGAAGATAATGATCCCGACATTTTTAACTACTTCCATCCCAATGATGAATATCGCTTAACCAGAGCTCTAGAATATCACCTGCAAAATGATTCGAAATACTCTGAGGAAATAAGTAGAATAAACAAAAATCGCCCCTATGATTTTAATTACAATTGTCAATTAAATGGAGAAATGCTTCACCTTTACTTAGAAGTAGAAAAATCTACACATCTTGAAGTAATGAAAAAAAGAGTACTGCAAATGCTGGAAAACGGTCTCATTGACGAGGTTGAAAATATTCTACTTCAAAACTTTAATAAGAATTTAAAACCTCTTGGCTCAATAGGATATAAAGAGACAATTAAATTTATTGAAAATAAACCTCACTCCATTGTTAATGAATTAGTAGAGGAAATCTTCATTTCCACAAGGCAGCTTGCGAAGTCGCAAAAAACATTTTTTCGAAAAATTGAACCCAAATATCAAATATCTCCTTTGACTGATAATCATATTTTATTTAATCATATCGACAACTTTATTTTGAAATAACTTTCAAGTGAGTCTTTATTTTTAATAGTAACTTGTCGAAATCTCTAACATGTCAGAAAAAGAACTCAGAATTATTATCTTATCCGATGGCACCGGCGAAACTGCAGCATCCCTATGCAAAGCAACGCTGACGCAATTTCCTGAATCACAAGTACTTTTTACTCGCTATAAAAACATTCGTACTCCCGAGCAAATTGAAGCGATTCTAAATGAGGCTGCCCTTCATCATGATCTTGTTGCTCATACAGTTGTTCAGACAAAACTAAGAAAGAAATTATTTGAGCTTTGCGAGGCTCTTAATATCAGACACCTAGATTTAATTGGAAGCGCTATCAAAGAGTTTTCTGAATATTTTCAAATGGAGCCAGAATCTGAGCCAGGTCTCCTTCATGCTGTTAATCAAGATTACTTTGATAAAGTATCAGCAATGGAGTTCACTCTAGAGCATGATGATGGAAAAAACATCCATGCCATTGAGGAAGCCGACGTCATTTTGCTTGGAGTTTCTAGAACTTCAAAAACCCCGCTCAGTGTCTACCTTAGTCAACATGGGTTAAAAGTTATCAATATCCCTATAATCAATCAAATGCCGTTGCCTGAAAAAATTTACGAAATTGATCAAAGAAAGATTTTTGCGTTAACAATTGACCCTGAAGCACTCATCGAAATAAGACGTAAAAGACTAATAAGACTAGGAGCGAAAGAGCATCTAGGAGACTATGCATCTGAAGATAAAATTGTAGAGGAAATTGATTGGGCAACTAACATATTTAAAAGAAATAAAAGATGGCCAATTTTTAATGTCACAAATAAAGCTCTTGAAGAGACCGCGAGCGACATATTGAAACTAATTAATATGAGACAAAAAAATATTGCTAAGCAAAAATGAAAATTGAATGAGTAAAATAAATGAAAACCTATTCTTTTCAGAATTTATTGGTCGTAAGATTATGCACCATAACGGAAATTTCATTTCTACAGTTAAGGATATTTTTGTTGATTTTGAAGAAGTTTATCCCTCAGCCATAGCGCTACAATTTGTAAAAAATGGACAATATTTCTATACAGAATGGTCTCAAATTGATCAGATCAATCCCAATTATATTAAATTAGTTAAGAATCCAAACTTAGGCAGATCCAGAACATTCCCAGTTCTAAAAAAACCCCAAGAAAAAACAGTTAAAAGTATTTTGAGCCATCAATTCAAAGGCGAAACAATAGAGTATCCACCGATTGGCAAAGTTATTTTAGACAAACAAATTGTTGATACATTTGGGAAGAAAGTTGTTCGAGTGAATGATCTTTCATTATTAAAGAGAAATAATGAAATCACCATTACTCATGCCTCCATTGGTACAAGAAGCCTCTTACGAAGAATCGGTTTATTGGGAATAGTAAACTTCCTAAACAATCTATTTTTCCCAAACTCTACTCGCCTAAAAAATGATACGCTAATTAGCTGGCAATACGTACATGCAGTTCCTGATAAAAATTTAAATAAAAATGTTAAGCTAACTCTAACTGACGATGAAATAAAAAAGCTTCATCCTGCAGACATCGCCGACATAATGGAAGAACTCGATAACAATGCTAGAACCTTATTATTTAAAGAGCTCGACCACGAGTTGGCAGCTGAGACCCTAAGCGAAATAAATCAAGAATATAAAAAGGGTATTATCAGGGATGAAAAACCTGAGGACATTGCTGAAATTTTAGAATTTATGGGCCCAGATGAAGCCGTAGACATCCTAAATGATTTTGACACAGAGAGAGCAAATCAGATCATTCAAAAAATATCTGATAAAGAAACAAAAGAAGATATCATCGAGCTTTTGGAATATGAAGAAGACTCTGCTGGAGGATTGATGTCTAATGAGGTTTTTGAAATTACTCCTAATTTAAAAAAATTAGATATTCTAAAGATTATTCAAAATGAGCATGATGAAATTGAATCGATCTATGATATCTATATTGTGAATTCTGAAAAGCAATTAATCGGACAATGCCCTCTCAATAAACTTCTTATCCAAAAAGAAAATATCTCAATAGGAGAGATTATGGAAAAAGAAGATATTAAGTACCTCACTCCCGAGGTTCACTGGAGAGAAGTTGCTGAATTCATGAGTAAATATAATTTAATAAACCTTCCTATAATTGATAAAAGTAACAAAGAATTGTTGGGTATCGTTTCTGTTGACGATGTTCTTCCGTGGCTACTAGATGAAAGATAAAATTAAAAGAAATCAGTTTATTACTCAATTATTTTTACTCCTTAGTATTATTGGGCCAGGTTTAATCACAGCAAATATTGACAATGATGCTGGTGGTATAGCGACTTACTCACTGGCCGGAGCAAAAACCGGGTACAGACTATTGTGGATAATCCTTCCCATAACTGTTGCCTTAATAATTGTTCAAGAAATGTCTGCAAGAATGGGTGTCGTTTCAGGAAAAGGACTTGCGGACTTAATCAGAGAGAAATTTGGCGCTAAAACAACTTTTTATACAATTGTATTTCTTCTTATCGCAGACTTAGGAAACACAATGGCTGAATTTGCAGGCATTGCTTCTGCCGGTGAAATTTTTGGAATTTCAAAATATATTTCGGTTCCCCTATCTTCAGTTTTTGTGTGGTTACTAGTCCTTAAGGGAGACTATAAAATAGTAGAGCGAGTATTTCTTCTCGGATGCACGGTATATATCTCATATATAGTCTCTGGTGTTATTATTTCACCAGATTGGAGCCAAGTCTCCAAAAGTATATTTATTCCAAATATATCAAGCATTAATAAATCAGACCTTCCAATAATTGTTGGGCTAATCGGAACGTCAATAACCCCATGGATGCAGTTCTATATTCAATCAGCAATCGTTGAAAAGGATATTTCGGTTAATAATTTATGGCATACAAAGGTTGATGTTATTTTTGGCTGTATAACGATGAGTCTTGTCACCATTTTTATCATTATTTGTTGTGCTGCTACAATTCATGTAAACAATGGAACAATTACTTCCGCAAAAGATGCTGCAATTGCTTTAAAACCCCTCGCAGGAGACTATGCAAGCGCACTATTTGGCATTGGTTTATTTAATGCCTCTATTTTCTCAGCGGCCCTTCTACCGCTCGCGACAAGCTATTATGTATGCGAAGGAATGGGATGGGAAAGTGGTGTTGATAGGACATTAAAAGAAGCGCCTAACTTTTTCATCTTGTTTGGAATTCTTGTTATTTTTTCAGCTATCGTTATACTTATTCCCGACATTGACCTATTTAATATTTTGGTCTTCTCACAAATAATAAATGGGTTACTTATACCAATAATACTTCTATTCATCATAAATCTATGTAATGACCCTGATATAATGGGGGAATATACAAATGGATCAGTCTACAACTTTTTTTGCTATGGCATCGTAGCCGTAATGCTAACTGCTAATCTTGGTCTTGTGTATTTTTATTTTATTCAGTAAAAATTTACTCGAGTAACAGCTGACAAAAATCTATTACGTCATTCGCTTTATTTATTGAAAACTCTAGTTTTCTTTTTAAATCATCACTTTTACTTTTATAAAATAAAACATATCTATCATCCACATTGACAGGGAACTTTATGTTACTTTTGTCACCAAATGGAATTGTCTCTTTCCTCTTCTCTCCAAAAAGCTCAAATTCAATCTCGCCCCTAAAACAATTTTGACTTACTTCTAAGTAGCCAAATTTGCCCACCTCTAAGATTGGAATTTTAACTTTAAGGTCATTATTACTAGAGTTTATCGAAACTAACTCAATGAAACTTTTATAACCGTCTTGCTCAACTCTCAAATAATAATCACCATAGGGAACATCATTTACAACACCTAGGACATCTACCGTATATCTTTTTCCGTTTAAATATAACCTTTGCTTATATTTATCAAAATTAGTAATTTCAATTTTTCCAAATAATTTTTCTTCCGCGGCTTCGGGGATATTTCCCTCCCTGTCGACGCTGTTACTCGCCACAGATCTGGGACGCTCGTCCCCATTACGATTCTCATGGAAGAAAAACCCAACACCAACAATTATTAACAGCGAGGCGGCGATAGTTTTTAGATTGATCTTCGATTTATTAGATGATGAATCTTCCGTTTCATCTTTCGTCTTCAAAATGCGACTTTTATTTAAGGCCATAGTCGATTCAACTGACCTATTTGAAATGTTTCTTCGGCCAATAGGAGCTACAGTCCTATCATCATTTTTTTCAATTTTTAAGGCCTCAGGCACTTTTTTACGATCACTGGTGGCCGGACCAGATTTAGCACCCTTGTGATCACCAATTGCTTTTTTTATTTTTTTGCGATTTAGAATCCTTGTTCCAGACTTGGTCCTCTCTTCAGCTCCATCGCTCGAAAATCCAAAATCAAACACTGCATTAACACGAGGCTTAGTCATATCTGCAGAATCTTCATTTGATTTTTGACTACTTACTTTTGTTTGAAGAGTGTCATCAGAGTCTAACTCTCCTCTTGCTTCGGCTTTCATATCTTTAATATATGGTGCAAGATCAATTTTACCGTAATCAAACAACTTCTCTCTGTCTTTTTGAATATCTTCTTTGAATAGCTCCTTTGCAAAGTAAGATAAATCTGTTGCATTAAAATCTGGATATTTAGAATACAAAAATTTAATTAATGCCCTATTCATCATGTCCATATTATCGAATCTATTTTTAGGGTTTTTGCTTAGTGATTTAAGGATTATCTCATCAAGCTCGGGAGGAACATTTGGATTAATGGATGAAGGAGCAGGGACATCACACTCCTGTATTTTTTT
>Ga0181565_10000537_pt1 | contig 28599 bp, 12 predicted proteins | sample 101ome_16_FD_129661 | JGI IMG/M metagenome (GOLD analysis project Ga0181565, IMG submission 129661) | Coastal salt marsh microbial communities from the Groves Creek Marsh, Skidaway Island, Georgia - 101401AT metaG (megahit assembly) | ecosystem: Environmental > Aquatic > Marine > Intertidal... | reverse complement strand
GATACAATCTGAAAAATTTTATCCGCTTCTTCAAAAAATTCAAATTGGAACTCAGTCAATTGCTGGACTTGCGTTAATTGGTAATATAATTTTATTTTTTAACTTTCCAACTAAATTTGAAACCGATTTAATTGAATATCCTCTACTTGAAATTCCATTAGGTCCATCATTTATTCCACCATTAGTAATTATTATTTTTTGGATGATTCAATTAATTCCATTGATTGTATATGCAGCCATCTCTGTAACAAATAAAAAGGCTTATTCTATTTCCTTATTGACAAGTATGATATTCTTAACATTGATACCATTAAAATATATTTTAATTTTAAAATTTAATGTGCCTTTTGATGCATTACCTAGTTCTGAATTTTTATTAGGTGGTTTAATTTGTTTGTTAGGTGTTACTGCAACACTCAAGATTCGTCAAACAGAAGCAGACCAATTAAATGACCAATTAAAACTTAAAGAATCATATGCAAGATTTGTACCTGAAGAATTGAATTTGTTGCTGAATAAAAAAAGAATCACTGATGTAACACTTGGTGATCAAAAAGAATATGATATGTCAATTTTATTCACAGACATTCGTGGGTTTACTACAATCAGTGAGAAAATGACACCAGAAGAAAACTTTAAATTTATCAATGATTTCTTAATTCATATGACACCAATAGTCCGTAATAACAATGGCTTCGTGAATAAATTTATTGGTGATAGTATCATGGCAATCTTTCATAATGATATTACTGATGCTATTCAATGTTCAATTGATATGATCAAAAAACTTCATATGTTTAATGATTACTTAATTGATTCGAATTATGATCCAATTAAAATTGGTGTTGGTGTAAACTCGGGTAGATTGATGTTAGGAACACTCGGTACGCATGACCGAATGGAGGCATCTGTAATTGGTGATGCGGTTAATCTTGCTTCACGATTAGAAGCATTAACCAAGTATTATAATGTGCCGGTGCTATTGTCTGGACATACTGTCCAGAAGCTTCCAGAGTCTCGCTACCGGCTTCGAATGATCGATAGCGTAGCAGTAAAAGGCAAAGAAGAAAAAACAGATATTTATCAACTTTTGGATGTTTATACAGAACCAATGATTGAAAGAAAAATGAGACTTTTACCGCTTTTTGATCGAGCATATGATGCGTTCATGAATGCGGAATTTATTCGTGCTGATTTAATGTTCAAAGAAGTCATTGCAGAAGATCCATCTGACTATGTTGCGAAACTCTATATTGAACGTTGTGAGGATGAAGGTGAGCATATGTCAGCAGAAAGAAGAAGAATTTTATTTTTATGACTTGACATTACGTTTACATCTGATATGATCATTGTATTCACAAACTCTAAAGGAGCAAGTCATGTCACATCCATTTGAAGAAACACTCACCGGCTCAACACCAAACTACACCTTTACCCGCCTAACTGTTGGTGGTGAACACTGTAATCACTGCGGACGACCAATCAAATATCTCTGTCATATTGAAGATGCAAGAGGTCAAGAATATATTGTTGGTACTACTTGTGTTGAAAAAACGAATGATGCGACCATTGGTAAGCCAATGAAACATGCTTTGGATGACCTTCGCAAGAAAATGCGACACAACAAAAAGATTGAAGAACGTGCTCGAAGAAGAAGAGAACGTTTTAACAACAAGTGGTCACCAATCATGGAAGTCCTTGCCAACACACCAGGAAACTTTGCAAGGTCTGTACTTGAAGGACTTCGCAATGAAGTTGAGCCAAGAGGACGTGGTGTTGAAATCTGCTGTAAGATTTATGCGGAATTTCTGGCGAAACGAGGCTCAGACTTTGAGATTGAATTCAAACGAATGCAGAACCGTTTGTTGTATTAAGGTTCTCTCATTACTTTTTCACCAGAAGTTACATACACACCGTCAGGATCATTGTCAAAGTCGATCCACTTTTCATCAGGTGATGATGCCATAGCTGCCGCATTTGCGGCGTCAGCATCAGCATTTGCTTGTTGTTGTGCCGCAATTGCATCACCTTGAGCATCTGCTTGGTCTCCAAGATCTGAAAGACCAGTATTTAATGTTGACAATGAAGAATTAATCGATGCAATTTGCGTATTGATTGAGCTTAACATGGTATTAATTGCATCAAGTTCTATTTGTACATCTGGATCAATTGGCATAAAAACCTCCTAATAACGAGTTAATAATAAAACTATTTATCTAAATAATAGAAGATAACTCCACCTTAAAATTCAATAATATACTATTGGTGAAAAATGTCTTCTATTCAAAGTTTAGTTACCACGAATACATTCGGTGAATGGATGTATCGTATTAATGATTTAGTTGCTGAGAATAATTCAGCAACTGCCATTGGCTCTCCAAATGCTCTTGTCCGTTTTGATCCAAATCGTTCATTAAATTTTATCAATTGTTCTGTTCAGCAGTTAACTGCAAATACTTCAATTCAAATTGGAACAGGTCCTGCAATTGGTGCAATTTCTACAAACATGAGTTCACTTAATGATCATACATTGGTAACAGCAAAAGGTATCAATGAGTATGTCACTGATAAATTTAATGATTTACTTGGTGGTGCAAGTTCTGCTTATGATACATTAAAGGAACTTGAAAATGAATTAAAAAGTAATGATAGTGATATTGCTTCAATTCTAACATCTGTTTCAAGTAAAGTAACAAAACCAGCGGCAGGTTTCTCAACTTCAAGTAATGAATTTCTACAATGGAATGGATCTGCTCTTACAAAAGGATCAGTAAATGTAAGAACTGATTCTGAAATTGAAGAACTTATATCAAAATCAAATGGCATTGGTTTAAGAAATCAAGTTAATATCATTAATAAAGATAATTCAAGAGAAGCATCACCTGAATGGATTTTATTTCAAACATATTTACCTACAAATTCAGGTGACTTGGCAACCGCATTATCAAGTGGTCAGAGTGCCGCAACTATATTCAATAGTTGGAAAAGATTCTCACACTCTACTAGCGGACCAAAAGCAAGTGAAATGAATGCATTTTCTTATGATGCGGCAAATGCCTACATTGATTGTTTAGTTAATACAAGTACATATGTTGGATTTTTAAGTTCAAAGGAATTTGATGATTATCAACTTGACGTTCAATTGACTGCGGCAGCCGGTGCTGCTGGTGCGGATAATGATCGAATGGGATTAGTCATTGCATATGTTGAAGAAGCCGGTATTGAATATACATTATCTGCTATAAGAAATCATGATTCTAATGGTGTATCTTGGGCAATTTATTATAATTATAATAAATCAGATGGTGCTAAAATTCATGATAAAACAGCACAAGTGCCACATAAGGTTGCTAATGCCAATTGGTCAACAATGACAAATGGTACAAGAATTAAAATTCGCAGAGAAGGTGATTCAATTAAATGTTGGACAACACAAGATGATGAAACAACATTTGATGCAAATACTTTAATTGAATTTGATCTTAAAGATGATCCAAGATTTGAAAAGTTTCGTGGTAAGAAATCATATGGATATGGTTGTCTCTCACAAGGCGCTCGATTCTCTGATATCAAATTTGAAAACTTTGCACCAGATGTATACGAAGAATATATCTTTGATCTATCATCAACACCAATGCAAATTTATAAGCCAAAGAGTGATGGTAATTTTGAGCTTGACGGTGCTACAAATATTGTTGATGCAATTGGAGTGGGTAGATTAATTCGTGATCGTCTAACAAACTTATTGTTCTATGTTGATTTTGATGGAAGCTTAATTAGTTTAACTACACCACCATTTGATGGTATTGAACATAATCGAAGTATTCTTCTTGGTCCAAAAACAAGTGTAGGCTATCCAAATGATGCTATATCTGGTGAAACAGGACTTGACAATTCAGGTATTGGTCTTGGGCCATCAATAGCTCATGAACATTCATTACCTGTTCTTGGTGGACAAATACCAGATTCAGTTAATATTGCTGCACCTTGGATGTATGCACATGCCATTGAAGATATTGCAACAAGAAATTATCTTAGCAATGGTATCTTACTCAGTGACAAAGCACGAACACCTTCCGAAGAAACTGTACCTGCTGGACATATTGGTATCTTTACCAATGGTGATTTGACTTGTAAAATAGGTTCAACTGGTCTTGATATGTTGACAAATCCAATTGTTGGTGCATCAACAATCACTGCAGATGGTGATATTAAATCAATGACAGGAGATATTCTTGCTGCAGCATCTGATGATCGACTTAAAACAGTATTGAGTCCAATTGAAAATGCACTTGATAAAATTTCAGACCTTGATACATTTGCCTTTTCATATAATTCAACAGCAAATGATTTGGGATTTGATACAAATAGCCATATTGGTGTTAGCGCACAGCAACTCGAAAAAGTTATGCCAGAGTTAGTGAGACTTGCGCCAGTAGACGATAATGGTGAAGGTGTATCAGTATCAGGTGAAAATTATTTAACTGTTGATTATCCTAAACTTTCTGTGCTTTTGCTCAAAGCAATTCAAGAACTTAAACAAGAAATTGATGAACTTAAAAACAAATGACACTACAATCATCAGGTCAAATTACTTTAAGTGATATTCAAACAGAGTATACCAGAACTGATCCTAATTTAAAAGCATATTATGGAGCCAGTACTGGTATACCTACAAGTGGTAAAATAGGTATTAAAGATTTCTATGGTGCAAGTTCTGTACCACCTTTTGATGGTGTATTAATTGATAAAGGTTTGGTCAACAAACAATCATTACTTGAACCCGTCACGTTGGATTGGTTGAAAACGCCAATACCATATGTTGATGTTCAATGGGATATTGTAATTGATGGTATAGCATGTCAAGCAAAATGTTGGAACCTTCCTATAGATTTAACGAATGTTAATAATGGAAGTGGTAATATTTTTGACATGAGTATTGGTAGGTGGAAAGCAGTAGGTACAAGATTTCAAATCACAAAAGATGATCATGGATACCTACGTCAGATTTTTGATATGGGTTATATGAGTACAAATTACGATACTGTAATTTCCAATTCACCTTATACACCTGTTCCGCATCTTGAAAATAATGGAGGTTTACACTACACATTTTATGCAAACGGTGGTCCTGGTGGTGTTGTAATTACTGATATGTCTTATGCTTTTCACAGTGAGGCGATCATTAAACCAAGATATTCTCCAAAACCATGGGGACAACGTGTAAACCTTACTGCAAATAAGTATGTGTATTTAACTAATGATATTGACAAGCCAAGCGGACTAGTTGATATATTGATTTATACAAAACCACCTATAACCTTTGGCTATACATCACATCAAGTTAAGATTGAACTAGTTAACGGGTGTGGCACACACTTAAAAAAGAAAACAGATTATTTAATTGACTACACTAAATCACCAAATCCAACCGACTACGAAGCTTATTATCATCATAACATTATTGGCTATCTTCAAAGAGCAACGTTGAGTACGGCAGGACATCGATCAAAGGTAACTCGTTTGCCGGGCTGTGAAGCAACAATAGGCTACAATCGTTTGAATGCATTAGCAGCAAGAAAAACATTGGTTAATTTTTCAAATGATGGTTCAATTTCTGCGAATGATCAAATAACTGCCCACAACGGAAGTACCTACTCTGATTGGTGTTCTGCTCAAATGGGTTGGGGTGGTATGCATTGGTATCGACAGGTTAATTGGATGGGAGCGGGGGTGTACGGACGATGCTATAACGGAAGTGGCTCAAATCTTGACCATCTCTTCGGAAGAACTGTTTCACAATTCAAACTCTCCATAATTTAAGCCAAAAAAAAGCCGGGCTTTTAAACCCGGCTCTCTTCTTTTTAGTATTAAGTTCTTAGAACTGGATACTAATCTTCAAGTCTTCAGTTTGATTCTCAGAACGAGAAACCATACTTCTGTTTTCAATGTATAGGATTTTTCCAGAGAACGGCTTCATACCTGGAGTTTCAGATGTATGAGTGTTCTTTGTATTACCTGTTACACTTTCGTTTTCAACAGAGTGCTTTGTTACTGATTTGATTTCAAAATCACCACCTCGGAGAATTGTACCCCAATCTTTTCGTGGCTTAATGAAACGTACACGATGTTGCACATCATCATGATCTACAACTCTTGCTTTAGCAACAACGTCACCGATGGAATATGGTTCACCAGTTACACCGGTAATGGCTTTAGTTGAAATAAATTCAACATCCATATCAGGCTCGTATCTCAAAGGACCGGTACCTGTTACTGCTCCAACAGTAGGATTACCATTCAAGAATATGCGATAACATTGATCAGTTTTGTACTCTCTGAACAATTCTTCATATCCAAACGGTGATTGCCAAAGTTGATTCAAGTCTGTATTTGCACCTGGTCCAAACGGAGTATCATACTGGAGAGGATTCTTTAGAATACCAATCTTTCTGAATTCGTTCTTTACAGTAAATTCGTCAGCTTCGTCACCTTCGAATCGTGCATTAATCATGACGTTAAATCCACCAAGTTCTTCTACAGGATCCCAACCATGTCCACCGACAGGAGGAATACATGCCCACATTACTGCAGAATTTGCTGTACCACCTGATGCAGTATCTGTTAAGGTGTTATTTGCAACCATAGTTTTATCAATTCTGTAGTGGTAACGTCCTGGATTTTGGACATACGCATCAATGATACGACCTGGATTTTGTTGATGATATACTGGGAACGGTGTAGCAGTTACATCAGCTAAAGGTTCACAGATTGCATATGCCTGAAACGCATCAACAGGATCTGATTCAGTTGTACTCTGGAAATTTGATTCAATATTAATAATTGGATGAATTGCAATTGAAACGTTATTACCACCAAGTTCATTCCAGGTTCCATGTGGAGGACCAGCAACAATTGGTAATCTAGGATTTTGATCTCTAGAAACTTTTCCAGAAATTCTTTTGAGGAAATCTTGCTTAATATGGAAAGTACCTGGCGTTGTACATAATGCTGCATCAATTGGATACACATATCGTGTAAAGTCTTCATTATCAAAAATTGTACCAGGATCAGCACCTGTAATTACAATACCATATCCTTCAAGGTCATTGCCGTTTAAGTTATTAATCCAAGTATGGGCTTGACCACCTACACTTTGAGTATCAAATTGATTTCTACCTGGGACTGCTGTATCAAATCCAGCATTCAATTGAGCAATTTCTGGATTTGGCCATTTTGGCGCATTTGTTGGTGCAGCTGGTGCAGAAGGAAGAGTAACATCAAACTGCATAGTATTTGCCAACGAACTAAAAGACGATTGGATTCTTACACTTTTGAATGCTGTTTGGAAGTAACCATCACCGCCTCTTGTATCGTATCCATATCGTTGTCCAGTTGAATCATAACCGTTTTCATCTTTCTTCAATGTAACAACATTAAGAATCGCTCCAGGAATGGAAGCTTCTTCTACTACATATTGGTCAGAAGAATCATCAATAATATCACCATTTTCTTTGCGCAATCTCTTTACAGGAATATATGAAGTTGTTACGAACTTCAATGCTTGACCTGCATCAATTGTATAGAAATATTTCCATTGATAGCCGTCATTATAGGCATCGTCAGCAGTTGGTCCAGTGTACATGAAATCTTCCGTCCACTTTCCATTTGGATCATCACAAGAAATATCTCTTAGTAATGGCTCTCTTGTTGACTGATAGTTCCACATCCATACAGTATTAGCACCACCACTATTGTTGGAATAATCAGCTAATACACCGGGGACGTTATCAATTCTTGTAAACTTACCGGTTCCACGCTTGATACATTTATAAACACGGAACTTATCGTTTGTGGTGTGGATCAACATGTCATCATCAAACATGAATGGATCACGGCTATCATATTCATCATAGCGCAAACCAGCTTTCCAGTTTCTTACACCAGCACGAATTTCATCTGCTCTTTCTCTTTTAATTACATGAGATACTTCAGAAGCAGCAACTTTTTTTGCTGCAATCATATCATCCCAGTGATTAAAGTGTGAATCCTTCGGACTATCAACAGGAGCAGGAGGGTTATTCTCGTTGTAGTTTGGATCAATTGTACCATCCACTTCATATGCGGCATGGTCAAATTGGCTCCATTTTCCAACTCTACCAATGAACAAGAAAATTTGATCATCCAAAGCATAGGTTGGAATACTATTAATATCGGTATTAGCTACCGTTGTGGCAGAAAGTTCCATTTGATTATTTGCAACACTGAAAGCATACAAGTGTGCTGGAACATAACCACCAATACCGTTTTCTTTCTTTTCTTCAAAACTTTCACGAAATTGTTTAGCATTACTAACACGGAATGTGGTATGCACTAATGCTGGCATTTGGGTTCTCCTTTGTTAATTAACTTTAAAATACTCACGCAATACAGTCAGAACTTACATAATCATTTATTTCTGGCAATGTTCGTATATTATCTAAGTACTCTTTTTTATTTATAGTAAAATCATAAGCCTCTAACATATTTAGTTCGTAAATCCTGATAATTCCTCCCGCACTAAAGATTTCATTATTTGCTGTTGTGAAATAGAATATTTCGAATGTATTTGCAACAGTATTACCAGTTTTTATGTCGCAACTAGGTGTATTATAAACACCTGTTCTCTTTTCCCAAGTATCTCCATTTGCAGTATTCGCATTCAATCCTTTTGTATGTAAGAATTCAATTGTTGGATGGAATGTAATTACTGCATTTGAACCATTTGCAAAGTCTGCTTGATAATCAGCCCAATTTGTATATTTAACTCCGTCAACCATATATGTTGAATTCGCATCACCAAAAATTAAGTTCGCCGCATCTGCACGATTTTTTTCATATACATCTGCTAAACCCAAAGCAAATACTCCATTTGCATGTGTATTGGCAATATCAGTGATTCGAAATTCATATCTTTCAAATGATGCCATTTCAATATCACGATTTGCTCGAGGTCCATTATTTGCGGTGTTTGCTGTTAAATCATTTAACTCAGTGAAAAAGTTTCGATTTTTATCAAGCAAATATGCTGGACCAGATTTATCAAAAAATAAGTTTTTATGGTAAACAGTTGTTGAAGTATTACTACCATGAGTATTACCCGGATCTTGAGAAAATGCTTTCACTGTTGCATCATCAATCAATGGCAATAATGCATCAACTCCCTGAAGCTTGACATTTGATGCCTTTATATATTGATTGAAAGCTTCGGAGCGAGATCCTAAAGGCAAACAAGCATCTTTTGGATAGTAAACACCAAGTCTTTGTGAACCATATGAATCATGGAATGTTATTGAATTTGCAAATGGTGAACCATCAACAAGATATTCCATCGTCAGTCTTTGTTCATCAACTTTTGTAAAACATGTATTACCAGAAACATTATTTGCATTTGGCATTTGAGAATAAATTTCACTTTCAGTTCGAATATCTGCCATGTCAAATACATCAACTGGAATATGAATAAACTCTTCAATTGGTTTCGTCATGTATTCAGATACCCAATCTTTAGCAGACATCTTCCAAGTTAACTTATCTTTATTCTTACCATATTTTTCAATACCAACAGGATAGAACATGATCAATCTTTGCTCATCAAGTTGAATTCTTGAAATTATATTACCGTCTTCATCGTATTCATTTGGTAACATCTCTGCATTTATTTGAGTTTCAGCACGAATTTCAGTACCAGTATAAATCATATGGCCTTCAACAAATGTATCAAGAGTAAACTCAGTATAGCATGTAACTGTTTGAGGATCTGTAGAAACTTTAAATGTCCAACGATCTTGTTTCCATTGTTGAGGCCCATATGCCGAATGCACTGGTCGGTTAACCAGTCTTTGTTCTGCTTCGTAATTTGATAGAGGTCCTGGAGCAACGGTTGGTATTGTTGCATTTGGACGTAGACGATGATTCAGATAATCAGCAAGTATCCAATCTTTAAACCATGATTTCGTTTGTCTTTCCATACCAAAAGTTTTACTATCATTATACATGAATACATCATTATTCAATTCTTGATATTCAGTTGTTGGGCCCAAATTCACATATAGTGACTGTTCTTCAAGTGCGGTGTAAACAAAATCATATTCAGGTTCCATGCTTACTGTATTTGCATTTATAATATAAACTTCTGGGTCAACTGCACCAAAGATTGCTTTATCTCCAACCCAATCAGTCAACTTTAATTTGGTCCATTCATCAGTAATTTCTTGAGCAAATCCCATACCAAACCATTGATTGATTGGTATTGGTTTTGTCAAATCAAAATATGGCGCTCGTTGTACAATCTTATTCTCAAACTCAAGATCATTAATTGGTGTAGTTTCAAATGATTGATCAATATATGAATCGTGTGATGTTGTTTCAAACAGCCATGTATTTGATCGAATATCATGATGATATGTTCGTAGTGATTCAATTGAAGGTCTACTATCAATTGTCATTCTTGGCATTGCATAGCCATCATCCCATGTAATTCGTTTTCCTAAATCAAACCATACACTGTCATGAATATATTCATCTGCAAGATAATGTGGCATACGATCATTCAAGTTAACTAATCGATGCCGATCAGGTATATGAATAAGTCTTTCATGTTCACCTTCAAGTTCAACTTCACCACTTACATCATTAAATGTTGCTTCATCATACATTACTGATGTTGTAAAGTATTCTACATTTGCAGTATGTTCATGGACAACTTCAATTTCAGGAAGTGTTTTGAACTTCGGAGTATGTGCTGTATAATATTTGTCTCTTAGTTTCGTTTCAAGAAGTGCTTCAGTTATTACTTCATCATACCAAGGACCAATACTATCTGCTAGATTAATTGTATAATCTGCCCACAATGTTACTACATGTTCAAGTTCAGTATGTTCATCAACTATTTGTTTCATTTCAACTACAGAAGATAAGAAATCTCCTGTCATTACAGTATATGGGAATGTATTGCTTTGAAGGTCGTGCTTTTCTTCTCTTGTTGGTATAATTGATGGTAATGGATCAACTCTTACGGTTGGCATATAACCATTTTTATCATCAACAATAGGATAAATCAAAGATTTCTTAGTTATAATCCAATTTTCCCAACGGCCCTCAACAGGTTTTTCATTAAGAGGTATTGTGCGCCATCGGTCAAACATGTTAATTACATATTCGACTTCATTGTTTTCATGTGTATCATGGGATACATCAATCTCTTGATGCAGGTCCTCACCAGTAAATGTTGTTGCAAAGAATAGATTTGCCTGCAAGTTATACTTATGTTCATTCTTTACACGGATTGATGGTCTACTATCAACAGTCACCACAGGAATTCGATCAAGCACATAATCCAAAATTGGATATCTCATCATATTTGGTGCAATATAATCATAATATTTTGCAGCAATAATCTTATTTGGATCAATGGCTTTATTTCTGTCTAGAATATCAATGACATATTCAATTTCATTTTCTTCATCAGTTGTTTGTATAGTTTCAACTGATTGAGTAAATGGAACTGTTGTCATTGATTCATATGTTGCAGTCATAACATTATTGCGATATTGTTCAATTTCATTAAATGCAACTGCTCTTACAGTCGGAATATACTCATCAACATAATCAGAAATAGTATAAATTTGTGGTCGTGCAGGTAGCAACTCAAAGAATCTTGGTGCAATGATATCATCTAAATCCAATAACATCCAGCGGTCTCTCAGATTCATCACATATTCTAATTCTGGATTATCATCAAGCCGAAACTGTGCATCAATCATTCGATGGAAGTCATCACGGCTATCAATTCTTGGTGATTCCTTAGCTGGTGGCATTGTAGGACTAATTGAATTTGCAGTATTTGCCTTGTCCTTTTTCTTTTTAATTCTTGTACTTTGAACTGTATCTGGATTTGCAACAGCCATCAGACTGTTTGAACGATACTGTTCAATTTCATTGAAAGCAGTAGCTTTTACAGTTGGAATAAATTCCCAAGGACTATCTGTAATTTCATAATTGTCCATATTTGGCTGAATATACTTCCAGAATTTAGCCGCAATAATATCATTCAAATCAATAATCTTACCACGGTCTTTCATATTGATTATAATTTCGTCTTCATTTTCTTCTTTAGTTGTAAACATTGCTTCTACATCTTGATCAGCATGTCGAATTAAAGAAGAAACAATGTTTGCAGTTGAGTTTGTTATTACTTCATCAGTTTTTCGTATCTTTGTCAAACCTTTTACAAGAACAGTTGGTATGTGCTGCAAGTTACTTTGAATAATTTCATTCTTTTGAATGTCACGTCCAATTGGTTCATATAGTTTTGAATTAATAATACCATCAAGAGCAAGATATTTCCAACGATCATCTAACCGAATTCCCATCTCAACCTCAGTCAACTTTTCAAGAAGACCAAATTCACCATTAATTAATTGTTCGTCTGTATATGTTGGCCATGTTTCTGCATCAACAATCCATGTATTCGGTGACCGCTCTTGTATTTGAATTGTTTGTTGACTTACCTTGCCCGTATATACTAAGTCTCGAGTATAATCTCGAATCGGTTCTCTCAAATGGCAATCTGTAATTTTTGTCCAATAGAATGTTTTGATTTTATCTTCATTTGCAATTGCACAATTTCTGGAAAGTATTGGTTGGTCAACATGTATATAATGTTCACCCCAATATGAATCAAGTTTTGTACTTCCAAATCCATCTGTAATTACAACCACTTCTGCTGTATTTGAATTTATTTCATCTGAATAGATTGCTTGCCATGCATATGCTCTCATGTTTAATTTCACATCATTAATGATCGATGGCCATAAGAACAACTCATTTCGTTGTAAACGATCTGGTCCAGGACAATCATCACCCATGTAGGCTTCAATGAAGTATCTTTCAAAATATGCAATGGTATCTGTATATCGAATTGGCTTGCAGGATTGAATTTCAGTTACAACTTCAATTTCTGGCATTTCAATTGTTTCAATTACTTCTTGGACTTCTGATGGTGCATGATAAACAATTGTTTCTACATCTTCAAGTTCAATACTCATGTCTGCATGGTCAAAATTGTAGAAGTAGTAATCACCTACAGCAACTGTTCCTTCAGTTGTATCTGGTGGACATCCACCTCTTCTACTCAAGAATGGATGTATCTTCATTTTCAAATAACGATCAACTAATGTATGATGATAAATCCATCCATAGTCACAGACATATACATCATTATAATTTATTAATACTTGTTCAGATTCAGCAATTAAAGGAGGTATATGACCTGAATGTATATCATCAAACTTTGGTTCAAAAATTTGATCGAAAGATACATCTTTCTTAGCCCGGTCAAAGAAAGGTCCGGAAATCCATTTTAGTGGTTGTTCAAGGACAAGTTTTGCTTCAACATCTCTAAATGGTGCAGCATCAATTTCAATTACACAATCACCAGCAGTTGGCTCAAATGGTGTGTGGCCGCCATCAATTGTGATAACATATTCTGGATCAATGTATGGTTTGATCGCACCACGGCTATTATCAAATTTCGGAAACTTAGTTCTACTGAATCCATATCGATTGTCGCCATCATCAAAAGATGCAGCATAATTATGCGGACCATAACCATCAATCTCGTAAACTAATTCAAGGTCAAGTCGAATGCTTGTGTCAGTTTCGTCATAGGGGAATGGTGTGTATCGTGAACTGCAATCTTTATATAACCAACCGTATCGATCCCAATTCGTATCAGTTTGTGTGAAGTTTAAACCTGTATTATCTAAGGTCTTTGGTGCAAAGTCACGGGTATAATACTGAATGTCCAATCTACCAAAATCAATACCATCTGCATCGAAGAATAAATGGAAACAATCTAAATCAAGTTTTCTTGGTGTATGACCACTATCCCAACCTTCTTCACTATATTGTGCCTTATTATAATCACGGTCAAATGTATAAATTAAGCTATCAAAGAATTTTTTTTTTGGGTCTATTCTGTAGTTTTTAATCGTTGCGACAATAGCAGTACCAAAGTTTTCACGAATGCGTATTTGTTCAGAGCCTCCATACTTTGCTCTTGCTTTACCTTCTGCTTCACTTGATAGTGTTTGTACTGCAAATACCTTTTGCTCATTCGTTTTATATCTTGCATGTGTTTTATCAAATGTAAAATCAAATTTAATTGAATCAAATAAATTATTAAATCTTACTAATTCATGTGGCTGTTCTGTATAGTTTGCATCTCCAATAGTATGTCCAAATGTTAATGCGCCTGTATTTGCATCGGCATCAAATCGATGAGTCCGTACATTAATCGTAGTTGTATTGGCAGCATCAAACAAACCATACGGCATCCATGGTGGATCTAGTGGTCTATTATCCCAACCAATTTTTTGATTATAAAACTTAGGATACAAACCAATATCATTTTCTTGAGATAGAGTTGACATTGGCTGCATGGTTGCACTTTGATCACCAAAATCAAGATAAGTAATTTGCGTTAGGTCTGCACCGGACTTTTCTTGTATTTCACCATTTGCTGTATTTGCCTTTTCAAAATAAGGACTATCTGGTAGGAATCCACCAATTTGACCAGAATAATTTGCTAAAGTTTCTTTCTGATATATTAGCGGTGTTTCAATCACTACAGGTTTTGGTGTTAACGCAACTGCTGAAGCGGAATACATTCTTGTTGCAAATACTTTAAATCTTTCACCACTGTCGGAAAACTCTGCTAGATTAGTATTGTCAAAAGTTAATTTATCATACCAACCCATATTGCGGTCAAATAATGGACCATCAATATTCAACATTTTGGCATGATTTAGTTTTGCTTCCTCAAACCGTGTATTTGATATACCAAGTACGGCACTATTTGCATCGATATTATAAGTAAAGCTACTCATATCAATACGAATACCACTCTTTATATGGTCATAATTCCAAATCGTTGGTTGCTCTGCGGGAACATCAACCTTAGGAAGCATTTTTTCATCACGAATTTCTAAAGCAATTTGCAATGCGCTTAGGTCTGCTTCATTAACTCTGAATTTATCCGTTGCTCCAATGCCTTCTTTATAATCAGCAAACTGTAAACAATAAACATAACCTGTATATTCAATTAAAAATTTATGACAATTTGTAACAGGAATATAATCTGTTATTGAATCATCCGTCATTGAAGTTGATTTATGATCTACAATAGCAAAACTATGATTTACCATTCTAGGTAATTGTATTCGTTCTGCTTTCCACAACTCAGCTTTAATATCTGGCTTTGCACGTTCATCAAATAATACTAAGTTTTGTCTTGGTGTAACAGTAAATGATATGCGGTTATAATCTGTAATTCGATACATATAACCGGTATATTCCTGACGAATAACTTCAGTTGGATTCAACCAAACTGTTTCACCCTTATCATTGATTGTGGCAACAATGTCACTTGGTTGCACATATTGTATTTGAATAAATCCACGATTCTTTGTAAGTACTTCAGTTGTCGGTAGATAAGAACCACGATATTCAATAGTATTTCCAGATATCGTAGGCATGTATGCAGTTGCTGGCTCATTTGAAAAGTTCCTTGCATTATGATCATGCCAATCTGCACGGCATCTTTTTGGTCCACCGCCATCATCTGAGAAATCTGGCTCAAGTGGGTCAACATTCATTGCTGCTGCATTATATGCACTTTTATCTAGGTCCCAAAGCCAATATGGATTTTCTGTGAAATTTACTGGAAATGCATCATAGTACTTATTTTCTTGCCAGTTATATGAATATTCTGAATCAAAAAATACTTTTGATGCCTCGCCCATTGAATCACGAATCAATATTCTTTTACCCGGATTGTTTCCAACGGTGCGTTCAATAATTTCTTCAACGGTTGCAACATGATTATTAATTGGTTGATCTAGTCGATCTCCAATTCTACCACCAAATGCTTCAATGATATCAGCTTTCCAATTTGCTTTATCTTCAATATTAATTAATTTCACAAATGATTCAATGGCTACATGACCATCATAGTGAAATTGTTCACGAATTAATTTTTGATATTCTTTTGTAGTTCCATAACCAGTTAACTCACAGCCACCAGTACCGTCAAATCTTCCCCAAGGCGGTTCAGTTTCAATTGAGTCAAAAGTTATTTCTAAATCAAGTAAATCAGTAGGTGTACTGCCATGGTCAAAAGTTAAGTTACCACCCAAACATTGACGAAACTCTGTGAATGTACTACTTTCTGGACGAATCAATACATCTTCAACATAAAACTTAAATGCTTCAAATGCATTAACAAATGCAACTTCTTCAAATCTAGGATATACTTCAGTTTCCTTGATAGTATTATCTGCAGTGTTATCAACTTCAACTCGAGTATAAAAATCTCGTTCTTCAGTTGATTGTGCTTCCATCTTTTTATGTGTAATTTGAATACGTTGAATTGCTTCATGTGTGTCAATCATACACTTAGCAGTTTCAACATATATTTCCACTCTTGGGAATGCAGTAACTTTTAAATGCTGTTGCATTTCCCAATCAATACGATTTCTTACAAATGCAATAAAACCAGCAGGATGTAAATCATCAAACAAATTCATATCGATATCATCGGGCTTTAAGCTTGTGATAATTTCATATGAATATGTTTGATAATAATAATTATCTTGAATATGTTTTTCAGAAGAAAGATTACTATTATTCTCTTTAAAGAATGGAATTGGATCAAAAAGAATACTTTCTTCAAGTTCAACTTCAGCAGTTAACCCATGCAATATATTTGGATTGTCATACTCTCGCAATTCAGGCTTATCTAAGAAACTAATTTTATCATCAATTCTTGCCATGAGTCCAGCTTGTGTTGCTTGAACTCTTGAAATACCATAACCAAGTTCAGGTTCAATCTGTGATACATTAGCAAGACCTTCCCATGAATGAAGTGCCTTGACTGGCAAATTCATTACTTCATTTTTATTGTAAGTATCAAATAAAATATCAGATAGTTCAAGTGTATTGCTTGACGTATAGAATTGAATGTTTGCAGTAGCTATTCGGTTGTTTGCTTCAAGCCAGCGAGGTGCAATAAAACGATGGACATGGAAATCTTCTGTCAACAAATTTGTATTTGACAAGAAGATATTATTGCTGATTGATTTTACACCCTGAAAATAAGCAGGCTCACCATCAATTATAACAAATGTATTTGCATCCATCAAGTATGTATTTGGATGCTGCAAATCAAATGTTAGATCAAAATATTTGGTGATGTGAGCAACTTTGTTTGTATTGATAACTTTTGCAGCAGGTGCAAACTTATAGTTAAGACCTGATTTGTTGATTTGAAGTTTATCAATCGGACCAAGTTTTTTCCAAGTATCAGGTAATTGTGAGGCTGAATGTGCGTTTTCAAAAATTGTTGGTGAATTGTTTGCAATAAAATCAGTCAAGTTCATATGTAGGAAAGAACTGACTTGCTGATATTTCATTACAGTGTTCAAATGAAATGCATAATCTGAGAACTGATAATCTGTTTGAACAGTTTGAACCTCTGCATTTGCAAATGCAGTTGCACCACGATATTCATTATCAAATTCAATTACATCACCAGGTGAATGTAAATATCCTGGATTGAGAACTTTTATTTGTGTAACAGAATATTCATCTTGCCAAACAACTTCACCAACACCATCAGCAAAACCGAACTCATCTTTCATAAAGTGGCCAATACCACCATCAAGTATCTTTAATTTTCCTGCGGTTTTACGGACAAACGACCTCGCCTTTTCTTGTCCAGTGATGATATCGTATCCAATGATTTCTTCATTTTCAACAAAATTTCCATTGATAAAAATTAAATCAAGAAATGCTCGAGTGTTTGAATGGCGATTGCGAACTTCTGTGGCTCTTACAGTTGCTGTTGCTTTACTTTTAACACCAACAATTCGTGTTTTATAAAATCTTTCAAGAGATACATCATATACAATTTGCATCCATCGTCTTTGAATATGATTAGTATCTGAAAGACGAAGTATGTTAACTTTAGGATAATATAATTCAATATCATCATCAAAGAAAATTCTGAAGAACCAATACATTGAATCTTCAGTACCTCTTTTTTGATAATAATCAAGAATTCTTTTTGTAAGGGTGTTGGGGTCTACTCTTCGAAAGATACTATGATCTAAAGAAATATCTCTCTTAAAATATTTTTTGTATAAACTTCGGACTGTATCATAAGCAGTTTCTTTCTCCATATTTTTAGCAAAACTAAAAATATTTTGATAGACATTTTTTATAACATATATTTCACCAGTTGATCCATTTAGAACAACTTCATTTTTATAGAAAGTATTATTTTCTGTTTGATAATCAAAATAAAATTTATTATCAGCAGCAATTTTTACAATTGCTTTTGCTTTTGATAATGATCCATATAGAACATCACCCGGCTTACAACGTTTCGGTTCATTGAAAACTACAATTGAAGATTCAAGAAAATCATAATATTCTTCAATGAACTTTACAAATTGTGGATATTGTTCGAGAAAGTAACTAGGAAATTGACTTTCAATTAAATCTCTTGGTGAACTCATAAGGATTTAAACATCCCATTTTTTGTAAGTGTCTGTGAATTGACCACACGATCAACAAATGGTTCTGGTAAAATTTCAATATCCTCTTCAAGCACTGCTAAGATTTGTTCTTTTGCTGGTGAAATAATAAACGTATCAGGTGTTACATCAATAATAAATTCTGTTTTTCCATCTGACAAATATGGTAGAAAAGTTTCAAGTTTAAATTTACCTGTATCATAATTAATGTCTGCAACATCTTTTTTTATAACTGCTGTTTCTTTTATAGTTCCAACCATAATATCAGTTACAACATCAACTTTTCCATTAAAGCTAGAATTCTCTTTCAAATAACAATTACGAATGTAATTATTATTTTCGTCAAGATAATCAAAGTGAGTTGCTTTAAGAGATCCATGTTTTATTTTATTATTAAAATTAATTTCATAATAACTTGGTACACCAACATCAAGTGATATTCTTTGATACAGTACAACTGCTGTATTTGTTGCAACATAATTATCATCTTGTTTATCAACCAATCGATTAATATCTGAGATATGAAATTGTTTTTCAAATTTTAATAAATTATTTTTTAAATAATTATGAAGCAGTACTTTTGTTTCATTTATAATTGTTCCTTCTGTTGATGTAATTTCATCTGCATTATAAACAATTTGATTTTTTACTCTTATGAATGTATAAATAGGATCTAAAATTTTAGGTGTAATTGTAACTACACTTAGTTCTTTAAGTTTATTTGAAATTTCTTGTCTTTGAGTACCCATCAATGACGGATAATTTTTTGGTTTAATTGCGCAAAAAATTGTTCCGTATGCAGGCGGATCATTCTGCTCTCCTCCCCAAACAGAAATTGTATCAATATAATTAAAGTATCTTAATAATGCAATTTCATAGTCTTTTGCGGTCACAAGCCGATTTTGGCTCATAAAACTTTTTCTTGCACTTAAACGAATAGTTTCAATATCTTCTTCGGCTTGTCCAGCGGCTGAAGGACTAACTGTTCTTATAAGATAATTGATCGGTATTTCTTTACGATTTTTAAAATTAAATTGAACACAATCATTACCTTCGTTACCCCGGGTGACAAGATATTCTAATACAATACAATTATTATTCTCAACTGCTCTACCCAAAACACCATCACCAAATACTAATTCATACTTGCCCTCATAATTTTGTTCAATGAAATAAATTTTTGAGTCTTTATTCAATAGTGTAATATCTTGAGCTTCAAAAAATCTTTCTTGTTCTTGTGATTCACGAAATGGTTTTACATAAACTTCAAGAGTATTGAGGTCAATATCTCTACTTGGTATTTCATACTTTTTTTCAAGCATGAGATTATTAACTACTATTTCTTCTCTTTGATGTGAACCTTGTAATAATATTAATGGCTCCTCCCAATTACGTCCTCCTGAAACATTGACACGGTGTTTTACAACAAAAGGATATGTATCTTCATTAATATCTTTACCGATTAATTCAGTATATCTTTCAACAGGAAGAGGTCCTCTGAAATTCTCAGTACCTGTTAAGCGAAGTAAAACTTCCGCCTGGGCGCATTTCTTTGAACGAGGAGTGTAGCCCATTTGCTTTGCGATTGATACAACATTCTTTCTTTTCTGTGCTGTATCTAAGTACATTTCACTTGAGATTTGATTCAAGTAAAAGGCATTGTATTGTGTATTATAGGCGAGAAGGTCAACAACGAAATTTAAACCTGAGGCTTCAAAATCATAATTCGCAAATTCAGAATTATTTTGTACATAACTAAGAAAGTTTTTTCTTATCTCATTAAAATCTAATTCACTTATATGTTCTTTAGGTATTTTAGACATTGATTAGCGAATCTGTTTGACAGTCCTTTCAAATGTTATTTCATTTGATGGTTCCGTGTTTATATAAAAAGAAAGTTTTATATCAAGATTATAAAGTTCTTTTGTAATTTCAAGATTTGTTACAGTAATACGATTCTCATAATTTTTTATTTGATCTCTGATATCTGTTTTTAGAGAATCAATACCAATAAAATCATTTGGTTCAAACAATTGATTTTGAATCCCGATGCCAAAGTCAGGTTTGTAAAGTCTTTCTCCAGGACGTGTGAAAAGTATATGACTTATAGAACGAAAGATAGCGGCTTTCCCCACAACATGATTCACACGCATTGTTTGTGGATGTGGTAGAAATTTTAAATCTAAATCTATGTATTTGGACATTTATTATTTATGCTATTCTATAAAACTTAATTTTACCATTCACCAATTTAAAAGACGGGAATGTATTTAATTTTTGATCTTCATCATAGCCAATTAAGATATAAGGTAAAAATTGTGTAGTATCTTGTTTCACATAAATTTCTGCTTGAAATGTTTTTTTATACATTCGTCCAAAACGAAATACAGTATTGCCATCACTGTTTCTTTCATAACCTTTTCGATGTGTGTGTAAGAATGCATCGCCTGTACTTGAACTTGCTGCATAGGGAAATCCACCTAAATGTACTTGAAGTTTTCCAATCTCATTTGAATTTCCACATCCTTGACTACCAAGTCCTGTATCTAAAGTTACTTCATATAGATATTTATAGTTTGTATTTAATGCTTTATCAGTAGTTAATGTAATTGGAGATCCATCTGTATTTGTGATCAATGCACCTGCAAGATATCTTGTCCGCAAACTTTCAGTAACTGATATATGATGTGTCCCGATTGAATATCCAACTTCACCTTTAATTGTTCCATCAAGAATTGGTTTGAGTGTAAAATTAAATTCGGATGTACATAATAACTCATTGAATTTAACATTAAAATCAATCGGCTGTGGTGTATATTTAACAGCAGGATTTCTCGCAATACTGTTTCGAGTCATAATCTTAACTAAGTCATCCGGTGTTTTGTTTGGCATCAGACCTGCGATGATACCCGGATCGAGACTGTCTGGGCGATTTCCAGATGGTGTACCGTGTTGATTGGCTTTGATTTGATTACCAACAATTCCAATATCCTGTTCAATCAAACCTAGTTTTTCTGCCAAAAAACGAACAGGGTAGAAAGGTATTCCCTGTGGCAAATAACTTAATAATATAAGTGAGAAGCCAAATTCATTCGTTAAATTTGATTCCGCCTTCGCTAATTCGGCATATATTTTTGCTTCATAAAAATCAAGTTCATTATCATTTTCCATTTTTTCGGCGTCTTCTCGAGAAACAAACCCAGTATTATCCTTCCAATTGACAACTGCTGATGTGCTTGTATCAAATAAACTCGTAACGGCATCTATTTTTTTCTCAAGCTCAAGTTTTATACTATGTTTTAATTGTTGTGATGTTTGATACATTGCTGCTTGTACAGGGTATGATTCTTGCACCACACTTTTATTTGTTATATGATCTTTTCGAAATGTATCATCGGCAGAATCTGTTTTTGTGAATAATGTATCAATGGCATCAGCAATGTCCGCCGCACGTTGACGGTCTTTATCACGAATTTTTCCTAACCAATGTTGAACAGTTGCTAAACGGCTTGGTTTAAATGTCCTCTTTGTTGTTTGTGGTGGAAGTTTTGATGTATCACAAAGACCGATTGTCATTTGATCATAGTCTCTTTCTCTGATATACTTACCCATTACTTTACCAGCTAAAGATATACTTAATAATAACTGAATGATTTGAATTAAATCTTTAAGTATACTAATAAGGTCTAGAATTCTTCGCTTAACATCTTTCAAAAAGTTAATAATGGCATCAAATGCAGTTGTGTTTGGTTCAAATAAATTTTGAAATCCAAGAATCTCATTTTGCAATCGTTTGATATCAGCAGTAAGTCCAATGATATCTGAGAAATTTGCCTTGACCCAAGTACCTACTCCAGCATCTGAAAAATGTTCCGTAACATCCGCAACAATAATTCCAGCACCACGATAATGCCAGTTTCCGCCTGACTTTTGCCGAATTTGTACATATTGTCCTGAGTGAAAGCTATCAATTTTTGTAGAGAAATCACCATCTGTTGCATCAACTTCAATGATAAAATCATACATATAGTCAACATCAGCAACAGTATTAAAGTTATAAAACTTTTCCATATAACTTTCATACAATGATGCACGACCACTATTTGGATAATAATTTCCTAAGTATGTTAACTGTGCGGATTTTTGTAAATCATTTTCAGAATAAGGAACATTTGTACTTCCACTAATACCATCAAGATATTTGATTTGCTCTTCTTTACTTTTAATAATCTTATTAATACGATCTGTTAAATCTGTATTTAAAAACTCTTGTGTGTTTCTTGTGACCTCTAGTTTAATAGCTTGTTCTTCTGAAAGTTTACTTGTAAGTTTTTGAATACGTTCTGTTTGTGCTAAGTCTGGAGGAGTAAACGAAAGTATTACTTCATTGCGGATGTTTTCACCCATCTTAAATAATCTTGCTTGTGACCGCATCATATTATTTAAAGCATCTGCCTTTGCCATTGCATTATCTTTATCTTTTGCATTTTGATAGACATCAAAAGCTTTATAATAAACTTCTCGTTCAGATTGAAATGCGGCCGCATTTGGATAGGCACTTACATTATTTAATTGTGTAAAATGTTTTTCATTTGTTTTTAGCTTTTGATGAAATCCTTCATAATCATATTTGTCTGTACCATCAAGTGCTGTTCGAACGTATTCTTTATAATCATAATATTGTATTTCATCTTCAAGTGCAAGTATATCTTCTTTGAGTGTTTGAAATTGAGAATTTGTTTTCAAACGAAACTCAACTAATTCATCAAGACCTTGTTCATTTAGTTGTTCTTTATACAACTTATCATACATTAATTGTTTTTCAAAGGCTGCTTTGATCCTTCTCTTTCGATCAGGTGTCATCGATGCAATTGGATCAGACTCAAAAATTCTCCAATCTTCGAGTTTTGGATCTTGATAATTTCTACGAGTTGTTTCCATATCAATGCGTTTTAGATCATCTTTAGCATTACTGACCATTGATTTGTCGAGGCCTGCAATTTTATCAACACATAGAATTTTTACACGTTTTCTTTTTGGTCGGAAGAGTGAATCATATTCTTTAAGCAATCCTTCAATTGTAGGAAACTTGAAAAGGTCTGAAATTTTTGCAAGAGCCTTTATAAAATTATCTTTTGATGTACTACTTTTTTCATAACTAACAGCAAAGTAAAGATAGATAGCATCATAAAATCCCATAGGGATTGAAAGATTCTCAACTGATTTCTTGAAATCAAGAAAGTCTCTTTCCATGTATGCTTTCTTTTTACCACCAGATAGATTATGAGAAATGGCAGAATCTTCAAAATAATATTTTAATTTGTTTTTAATCTTCTCACCATCATCAATGATCTTTTCTGCTAGACCTTTTTCAAATGGTAGATAGTAAGGAATGTTTGGATCAGATACATCATAGAATTTTTTATATGCATTATCTGCTTGTTCTTTAAGGCTTGTTGTTGGTAAGCCTTTATAGCTTGTGTCAGCAAGGTTTGGTGGAACAACCAATGCGTACATACCCAAACGCAAAAAAGAATCTAGAGCATTGTATAGAATGCCTGCCAAATATGTAATGACAGCATTCATGAAGTTAGGAAGGAAGAAAAGAAAATCACGATACAATGATATTGCAGTGATTGCAAAGTCAAAAACAAAAACTACTTGACCTTCAATGTGTTCAATATTTTCAAGTAAATACTTTGAATCTTCAAGACTGATACCAACAAAATTATCACCAAGAGCGATTTCTTGCCATTCAGAATTGATTAATGTATGTTGTTTGCCAGCCAGGGCATTGCCGAATTGCGTTAATTCTCTACCAACGCCAGCGGCACCACCGGGAAATCTTTTACTCATTAGCTTTTTCGGCCTGAAAGAACGTCCATAAATTTATCAATTTGTACTAAACAAATTTCAAGACTATCTTTTACTCGTTCAAAATCTTTGATTTGTTTTTCAAGTTTTTCAACTTGTTCATCATCCACTTGTGAGTGGGTTGTATGTGTCTGTTGAGCAGTTTCTTCCATACTTATCTGTTCCTACAATATGATAATTTTTATATTGTGAACCACAGGATGCTGCGGCTCGATATTGATCAATTTGTTCATCAATAACTTTTTCATACTCAACAGCAGCACGAACAGATGAACGGGTCCGGTCTGCAATACCATTCGGCTCAAGATACCAGCAAATGAATTGTGCTAATTTAACTGCTAATCCTTTTGGACTTCCAGTTGATAATGCTTTGTAGTGTGTGTTAGCTGATTGTGTCCATTTTGCAACATCACCACCATTTGCATCTACCAATCCTTTCATCAATGAGAATGAACCCATGATATTATCAATCTCTCCAAAACTACCGCCACTAATACCATATGTTCCTAAAGCACTAGCATAGTCACCAGGTACAGCAGAACCTGGTGAAGCAGTTGTTGACGCACCAGCAATAACTGAACTCAATGTACCACTATTCTTAGCAGACCTTGTACCATAACCATTTTCAATCCAGTTGTTGAACTTAGTCATGTTTGTTGGAAATATTACATCTGCAAGACAATCTTTTTGTTCATTAGTCACTACTTTTGGATCTGATGCAGTTTGATATCCTGATAATTTAATGTTATAGCTTCTTGCAATACCTTTTGATTCAAGTTGTTTTGACAACTGTTCATAGAATACACCAATGTTTGTTTCGTATAATAAAGAAAATAAACCAGGTGTAAAATATTTATACTTCTTGATCAAGGGATGCTCAATTTTAACCTTGTCATTGTATGTTGGATTTTTCACAAGAGCATTCTTAAAATTAGGAACCTTCCATTCAAATTTTTCTGCATACCCAAATAAAGGATTCTTCATAATATGTGGATAGTAAAACTGAGTATACAAGTGTTCATTGTTTGTATGTGTTGGATTTACAGATGTTGTTGCATTCTTATGAAAGTTTCTCATTGCAGGATGAAACATGTATTCTTTACTGTCAAGTGTCATCCATGTTGAACCAATTTCATCAACATCAATTCTACAAGAACCTTTATAAGGTTTATCATTACCAAGTAAAATTGCCATGAAATCATTGATAATTTTAAGTACCCAATTGATAGGTCCTTCAATAAGTGATTTTAATGCATTACCTAATGCAAAATAACAGCAATTTGTGAAAGGAACGTTAAATCCAATATTAAATAAGTTGAGTAGTTGACAGAGCCAATGAAAAAGTGTGGACATTGCACTACCAAAAATTGTTCCGCCCGCACCCCAAGAACCGCCGGAAAAGCCACCACCACAAATTGAGAAACGTAAATCAATCCATTGATATTTACCTGCCCTTGCACAAGTACCACCACGAATAACATATGTATTTTCAAATGGTTTTCGATAGATCGGTACCATAAAAACTTTTACTGATTGCGCATCATTACCCTGATGCATTTCACCGGATGAAAAATATTGATTGAAAAATTTCTTAAAACCGAAATTGCCCCATGGCTGTGCAGAACTTTGAAAAGTATCTGCATGATTATCATTACCAGAACCAATCCAAACAATACCATATGAACCTGTTGGATGTACATTACCTGTAAAGCCACCTGGAACACGATCATTTGAATGATGTATTGTAACTTTAAGCATCACTGCAGTTTGAAAGGCGCCATCTGTATCACCCCAAGTACCTTCCCAGTTAATTATTTTTTCTTTCCAATCTCTCTTTTTATATTTTCTTGAACCAGGACTAATATTAGCATCAGCAAGTTCAGTCTTTCCTTTTGCAATACTTTCTGCAACAAATATATTATTTTTTGGAATATCTGAATAATCCATTGTAAATGCAAGTGGTCCTGGATTACTGTGCATTTCACGGTCTAAGGCTCTTGTTAGATCATTATTATATGGATCTTGACCTAGACCAACACCTTTAGTTTTTACAAGTGTTTTCTGATCAGTATAAGTTCCACTTCGTAGCGCAGGATCTTGACATAGATATGGTCCGATGTAATCATAAAAGTTCTTTGACGGAACCTTCATTGCATAACCTGCATATTGACTATCAGGATTCCAATTCTTATTGATTACAACTTCAGGACAAACAACAGTTGCAGTACCCACTACACGGTCGTATATACCCTTAATGCGTTTAAATAATGATCCACCTGTAAATAAATTTACTGCCATTATAACTCCTTATTTTGGCACTGACCTTGACATTGTTTTATTCACACCACCAGATGAAGATGTACTAGTGATGGTTGTAGTTGCTGTTGGTGCAACAGGTTTTGGTGTTGCAGCAAGTCCAGTAACTGCTCCTGCACGACCACCGTGTGAACCGCAAAACCCATATGTTAATCTTTCAAATGATCCATATTTTGATATATCGAGTTCGGGTTGAAATTCAAGTTTAAACCCAGGTTTAACTTTAAATATCTTCTTTAGTTTTGGATCTTGTGCTAAAATTTTCCAACCTTCACCGCCCATTGCCCAACGATTCATAATAATACCAAAATATGTATCTCTCTTTGGATGTATACTTCGACTACCACTACCTTTTCCACGCCGAGCATGGTCTTTACCGCCTTCATGAGAAGATGGCCAGAACCAAGGCGGACCATTTTCACCACTATATTGTGTTAATCCTTGATGCTTCCAAGGAGTATTTCTTACATGAAACCAATGCCATTGAGCCGGATGCATATCTTGAGTATCAGCACTTCTTTGCATTCTTCCATCAGTACTTCGACGAGTTTTTCCACCTTTTAAACACCACCACAAACCTGTGTAACTGCTTGTACCATCTTGATAACGATCAAAAACACCAGACCAAGGACCTAGCCAAACTTTTCCACGTCTTGTATGTAGAGGCCGACTATTAAATTTACCTTGTTGAGCCATGCCTTGAAAATCAAGAAGCATGTGTAATCCTCTGATTGAGAATCCTATTTTTTTCAAAGCAGCCTCAACGTCCTTATTGACAAGTGCTGCATTCATTGAGAGTGTTATGGGAGGTGGTGCCGGTGGCATATCAGGTTTTCTTGCTATTATTTTATCTATTTGCTTGGCTGTTGCCAAATCATTTGCCCAGTATACTTTCATGTGTCTTCCTTTTGACCAACCAGCAATAATATAATACTTATAATTTTTCATAGCTGGATGTCCATTTAACGCACCTTTCCATAAACTACTTGGATCATTAATAAGTGTACCAAAGTCAGCACCGAGAGCAAATGTTACGACCCCTGGACTTACCCCAATCTTTGTTTTTATTTCTGGTTTTACTAATGTGGGCCAAGAAGTCATACCTTTTGATTCGTCCCATTGTGTACAAGAAGAACTTACTGGAGGTTGTTTTGGTGCCGGATTTGTTACTTTCATACCATTTATATTAATCGTAGCACCAGGAGGAATCTTCATATTAGCAACTTTTTGAGCAACTGGTTTTGGCAATGGCTTTAAATTAAGACCTGTACCTGGAACTTTAACATTACCTTTAACTCCTTTTACTGCACTACCAATAGCACCTCCGCCAGGTATTTTTATTTTTCCTCCTATAGGTATTTTTATTTTACTCATACCCGGAAGTAATCCTATACTTTTAAGCTTGAACATATGTTATCCGTAGTAATAAACTTCTTGAAATGGCGGATTAGTATCTACTAATTCAAATTCAACTACTCTCAATGGGAATACATCAAGCAATTTAGGCGGAGCAGTAACAGGATGTTTCATACTGAAAATGTATGTACCATCTGCGGTTGATGTTGACGGATTTAATGTTACACGATTTCCAGACATTGCAATATTAAACGCCGTCATTCCTAATTTATATGATGATGTAAATGCATCCTTCTTATAATTCCATTTTAACTTATTTTTATTTGTACCCTTTGAACAAAGATCAAATTCTCTTGTTGGATTATAAGATGAATATTCATTTTCACTATCTGCAGTAACTGTACCATCCAAGAAT
>Ga0181565_10000535_pt1 | contig 28676 bp, 19 predicted proteins | sample 101ome_16_FD_129661 | JGI IMG/M metagenome (GOLD analysis project Ga0181565, IMG submission 129661) | Coastal salt marsh microbial communities from the Groves Creek Marsh, Skidaway Island, Georgia - 101401AT metaG (megahit assembly) | ecosystem: Environmental > Aquatic > Marine > Intertidal... | reverse complement strand
TACCTGCTGGCTCGGGCCAATGCCACCATCAACCTAGGCTTTCCTGAGGTGGTGCTTGAGCAAGTGGAAGCCATACAAGCTTCCTCAATTACCCTGGAAGCAACCCAGGAGGCGGAATTGATAAGACTCAAAGCCCTAGCCCTTTATGGACAGGGCAATAGGATGCTCTCCACAGGTCAGGAACAAGCAGGCAAACAAGCACATTTGGAGGCAGAAAGCATTCTTAAAGAGGGTCGTAAGGCTTTTCCCAAGTCCGAGCTGATGCTGGATACACTGGCTCAAGTCTACTTTTTCTCTGAGCGATACGATGAAACTATCCAATTGTGTGATGACTGGCTGAGGATCGATGGCAAATCCTCCAGTGCGCTCCAGACCAAGGCAGTGGCCTTGATGCGCAAGGAGCAATTTGACTTGGCGCTGCCTGTGCTGGATGTGGCATTGAAAACTTACCCGGACAATCAGATCTTCATCATGAATCGCGCCATCAGCCATCTTCGGCTCGAAAATTTGGATGCTGCTCTGACTGATTACCGGATGCTGGAAGCACTCAACCCAGATCCTAACCACGCGGTCCTCTTCGGCTTAGCAGAAATAGCGCGCCTGAAGGGAGACCGTGCTCAAGCTATCGAGTATTATCAAACCTATCTGATTCATGCCCCTCAGGGTACCGAGGAATTTCTGGAGGTATCTCAGCGGCTGGACCAGCTCCGCCAACCTTGATCTGAATTAAGGCTGGTTTTGATGCGAGTCATTCATCTCATCACTCGCTTGATTGTTGGGGGCGCCCAGGAAAATACCATTGCCACCGTCCTTGGATTGCGTGCCAAGCCTGGCTTTGAACAAGTCGAGCTCATCGCGGGCCCCACTGATCCAGCTTGGCCAGAAGGATCCCTCGAGTCCCGAGTTAGTGGCCTTCCGGGGTGCTTGAGTATCGAACCTGGATTGGTCAGGCAAATTGCTCCCATGAGGGACTGGGCTACTTATTGGGCACTCTATCGCAGGTTCCTCCGGCAGCGCCCGATGATTGTTCACACCCACAGTGGCAAGGCAGGCATCCTTGGAAGGCTGGCAGCCAGTCGTGCGAGGGTTCCCTGCATCATTCACACAATCCATGGCCCATCCTTTGGGGCATTTCAAAACAAGCTCTCCAACAGGGCCTTTCTTGCTGCCGAACGATTGGCTGGTGCGAAAACCCATCACTTTGTGGGTGTGGCTGATGCCATGTGCCGTCAATACCTCGATGCTGGTATCGGTCAGCCTTCGCAATATTCGACCATCTACAGCGGTTTTGATCTGGATGCTTTCCTCAATGCCAAACCCTGCCAGAAGAGGCGAGCTGAGTTGGGCTTGGGGCCCAATGATTTCGTCGTGGGTAAAATTGCCCGTCTGTTTGATCTCAAGGGACATGATCAGCTTTTTGAGGTGCTACCAGCTTTGGTCAAGGCTATCCCACAGGCCAAGCTTCTGCTTGTTGGCGGTGGTCCTCTAGCTGATCGTTTTGAAGCGCGTCTCCGAAGCATGGGCCTGAGAGACCGTGTGGTTTTCACCGGATTGGTCAGGCCTGAGGCAGTGCCTGATTTGGTGGGTATCATGGACGTTCTGGTTCATCTGTCCTTTCGAGAAGGTCTCCCACGTGCCTTGCCTCAGGCTATGGCTGCAGGGAAGCCAGTGGTTGCTTACGCGCTGGACGGGGCCCCTGAGGTTTGCCGGCAAGGTGAAACGGGCCACTTGGTTCAACCTAATGATGTCAAGGGATTGCTCCATGCGCTGGTCTCACTAGCCAAAAGCCCCGAAACGCGTCGGTCGATGGGATCCCACGGACGGGAGTGGGTTCGTAACCACTTTGCTACCGAAACCATGGTGCAAGCGATCGAGGAGCTTTATCTTCGACTGGCCAACCCTTCATCCTCACGCCATGGGGTTGACTGAACACCCACGGGATCCAGTTGATATTTTGTATCATTCAGTTAGTAATATCTCATGAGGTTTATTGGCACCGTCATTGAAAAACTCCAGAGACATCCCAAGCGATTGGTGTTTCCTGAAGGGGAGGAGCCAAGGGTGCTACAGGCTGCCAGACAATTCCAGGCGCTTCGTCTTGGAGTGCCCATTCTTTTGGGCGATCGCACCAGGATCAAGAATGCTGCTGCAGCGCTAGGACTTTCTCTCAATGGCATTCGCATCATTGATCCGGCTTCGAGCGAAGACCTTGATTCCTTTGCCGAGCGTTATTTGCAAATCAGGAAGGAGCGCGGTATCACCGAAAGTGAAGCCATTGCAGCCATGCGCCATCCTAATTATTTTGGGTCTATGATGGTTGCGATGCATCAGGCTGATGGTTTGGTTTCGGGGACTTCAGAGTTCTCCGGGGACGTACTCAGGCCTCTGTTCAGGATCATTAAAATGGCTCCCAACTATTCAACCGCCTCTAGTTGCATGATCATGGAAGTGGACGATACGCGATTTGGGAACGACGGGGTTCTTTTCTTGGCCGATTGTGGGGTTATCCCCGATCCAACAGCCGATCAATTGGCTGAGATCGCCTGTTCTACAGGGCATTTGGCCAAGCATTTGATGGGGGTTGAGCCGCGTATCGCCATGCTGTCCTATTCAACGCATGGTAGCGCCCGACATGCCAGTGTGGTCAAGGTCAAGCAAGCAACTGAATTAGCCGCTCAGCGAGCGAAGGACTTGGGGCTGAAGGCACAATTCGAGGGAGAAATTCAAGCTGATGCAGCCATCGTTCCCGATGTGGCCGATCTCAAGGATTTGAGCTCGGATGTAGCCGGGGCCGCAAACGTCCTGATTTTCCCTGATTTGAATGCAGGCAATATTGCCAGCAAATTGCTCAAGCACATAGCTCGCGCTAATGCCTACGGACAGATTCTTCTGGGTATCGATCGGCCAGCTGCCGATGTCTCTCGGGGATCGAATGCCCACGATGTGCTAGGGGTTGCTGCGATCGTCGGACTGCAGTCCATTGAGTATGAGGCTCTGTTTCCAGGAGCTGGTCAAGTGCTTCCGGGGGCACCGCATCACTGAAGCTTTCCTCCTGATCCAGCATTTTGCATCGATCGCACATGAAGAATATCGTCACACCCAGGCTGTTTATTGCTGCCACCAGACAAAACGACGGCAAGACCACGACCTCACTTGGACTCCTTGCTGCACTGCGTCGCTATTACCCGAGGATTGGATACATTAAACCGGTCGGGCAGCGATTTGTGGATGTTCAGGAGCATAAGATCGATGAGGATTCCTTCCTCATGGATAAAGTTTATGGCCTCAATTGTCCGCTGCCTGAGATGAGCCCAATTGCTGTGGCTTCTGATTTTACCAAGAAATACCTCAACTCAGCCAACAACGATCAGCTCGTTCGTCGTGTGGAACAGGCCTTTGATCGCGTGGCATGGGAAAAGGATTTTGTTCTATGCGAAGGGACCGGCCATGCGGGAGTTGGATCGGTTTTTGACCTTTCCAACGCCAGGGTTGCGAGAATCCTCAATGCCAAAGTTATCCTGGTCACTCAGGGCGGGATCGGTCGTCCTATTGACGAAATTGCCCTGAATCAGGCTCTTTTTGAACGAGATGGGGTTGAAATCATCGGGGTTATTCTCAACAAGGTCATCCAGCACAAGCTTGATTATATCACCGAATTTGCGCGTAAAGGCCTGGAAAGGAGGGGACTGCAATTACTTGGGGTCATACCGCATCAGCGGATGCTCTCAAGCCCAACCATGGAGCTGATCAAAGATGTGCTAGAGGTCAGTCAGCTCAATGACTCGGATCAATTCAACAACATCATCGACCACGTGGTTGTGGCGGCGATGAGCACGGCTAATGCACGCAAGCATTTTAAGCCTGGATCGCTCATGATCGTTCCAGCTGATCGTGAAGAGTTGATTGAAACAGCTGCTTCAGCTGGCGAGACAGGTCTGCCTACCAAACTATCAGGCATGATCCTCACCGATGATCTGAAACCCTCAAACCGGGTCCTCAAGATTGTCCGAAGTATGCCTTATCCCGTTTATTTGACCTCGCAAAACAGCTATCAAGTGGCCTCCACTGTGCATGACCTCATCGTTAAAACCCGACCCGGGGATGCAGCTAAAATTGCCTTGATCAGGGATCTGGTTAAAACCCACGTCGATGTGGGGAACATCGTCGACCGTACTATTCGCTAATTCGTTAAGCTATTCTCCAAACGCATGGAAACTAAATCGATCCGACTGCATTCACATCTCCTTTCTTTGCCAGTCTATCAACCCGGGAGACCCCTGGAGGAAGTTGCCCGCGAGCTTGGGTTGCCGTTCGAGCAAATCATCAAGCTCGCATCCAATGAAAATCCCCTGGGACCTTCCCCTAAGGCGGTAGAAGCTATGAAGGAGGCATTGGACAGTTGCCACCTTTACCCCGATGGCAATGCCTACTACCTCAAGGAAAAACTTGCCTCCAAATTGGGGGTCTTACCCGCAAACATTATCCTTAGCAATGGGTCTAATGAGTTGATTGAGTGGGTAGGGCATACTGTTTTGGACAGTGAATCCAATATTGTGGTCTCTCAATATTGTTTTGCTATTTACCCATTGGTGGCTCGGATGTTTGGTGCGAGCGTCAAGACAGTGGCTGCTCGAAACCACTCGCATGACCTCAAGGGCATGCTCAACCAGATTGATGGGGCGACTAAGGCGGTTTTTATTGCCAATCCGAACAACCCAACAGGAACGATGGTGACTCATGAGGAGCTGAACCAATTCCTTGAAGCGGTGCCCTCTGAAGTGCTTGTGGTGATGGACGAGGCCTACATTGAGTATCTGGAGCATCCGATTGATCTGATTTCAGATATTCAATCCGGTAGGTATTCCAATTTGCTCGTGATGCGAACATTTTCCAAAATCTATGGCCTTGCCGGTCTTAGGTTGGGATACGGAGTTGCCCCGAGACATATCATCGGCGCCATGGAAAAAGTCCGCCAACCGTTTAATGCAAATGCCTTGGCCCAGGCAGGTGCCTTGGCTGCACTGGATGACCAAGAATACATTCGGCAAAGTCGCGAACTGAATCGCCAAGGGGTCACACAGCTGCAGGATGGTTTCACTGAACTCGGTTTGGAGTTTGTGCCATCTTTTGCGAATTTTGTGCTGGTTCGGGTGGGGGAGGGCATGAAGACTTTTGCGCGCATGCAGGAACAGGGGGTGATTGTTAGACCCATGGACGCTTATCAGCTACCCGAATGGATTCGAATCAGCGCAGGCACGCGGGAGCAAAATGCCAAATGCCTCACGGTACTCAGGCAAGTCCTATAGCCTAGATTCGGGTAGGCACACCTCCGCCACTAAAAGCTTCACCCAATCACTTTTCAGTCCATCATGGTCTCTTGGGCTTTGAGCCCACTCATCAGCGGACCCCATGCAGTAGGTCTGTTTTTATTTATTTTTATTTTTAAATATTAATAACCAATAGCATTTAATCAAATGCGCTGCATTTGTTAAAAAAATGGTTCACTCAGAGGGGGATAGACGGCTTCAAACGTCACTCAGTCCAAAGCATCTGTTTAGAGCTTTTGGTTTTTGGTTTTCTAAATATCACGAAGGCATTCACTTGTGAAAAATATAAGCCTTGGGTTGCCTGGTCAAAGCGAAGAGGTTGTCGTCTGAATGATTGGATGAGTTTTTTTGATGTGCGAGATACCCTTCAATCATTTTTTTGATGATATGGAGAAGGAACGTTTTTTTTAAGCGAATTCGGAAACAGCTGGGGGACAAAAAGTTGCATTATTTAGTGTGCATTTCCTGAAAGGGTTTTTCTAAGGTTGGTATCCCAAATGCTCTAGTCTCTTTGACATGGTTAAAGCAAACCATCTCACTGAAAGCTTCAAATCCCTCAACCGATCTTATTATGAACGATATCGCCAGCATGCCTCCTTCGGTAACGCCCACCGAAAAGGCTCATTTCAGGAAAACTGAAATCTTAATCTTCGGAATGACGCGGGCCGAAGAAGCCGAATTTATGGCCTGTGAAAGGACCATCAAGCGAGGTCCCAAAGATTTTTATCCCGTCGGTCGGGCTCTTGCTAGGATTCAAAGTGCCCGTCTATATCGCTCAAAATACAAGACCTTCAATGATTACTGCCGTGAACAGTGGGGATTCAGCCGGATTCGAGCTTATCAGTTGATCAGTGCCAGTGAGCGTTATGAATGGCTCCAAGCCCTGAAGGGCATCACCCTTCCCAGCAATGAATCTCAATTGCGGGCCTTGATGAAAGTTCCTGAACAGGATGTGCAGCAGGTTTGGAAAGAGTTTGTTGCTTCCCATGGCCCTGGAGAAATACGAGCCAAGCACGTGGAAACCTTTGTCACTCAACGTTACGGCGGCTTGCCTCGTCGTAAACGTGGCCGTGGCAAGGCATCCAGGCAATCTCAGAAACTTCGTCTACACTTGGGGATGATATTTGAAATGGCCAACTTGATTCGCGAACTCAACTACATTGCAGAGGAGGCTCCCCATAACCCTCAGATTCGGCAAATTGCGCGCAAGCTTAAGGCTTGCTCAGAGAAACTGCAGGAAGCTGATTCGGAGGATTGATCCCAACAGTGCTTTGCTAAGCCGACGAGTTGCCGCCGCCACCTGCTTTGGCTGACTACTTTCTGGCTTGTTCATGCTTCTGTGCTTGGTTTTGATTAACCATACATGCACTCGCCCAATCCCGCAGAAGAATGGTTTGTTCCTTTGAGTGAAACGCGTTTGACCTTGCGGCAAGCTCATAGTCAATTGGCTGCCTTCGGACTGAAGCAAGAAGATGTGCCACTCATCATACAACTTGTCGAGAATCCTAAATTTGACCTCCCAGGAATCGATCTGTTTCATGGGGCAGCGGATCTGGAAACCCATGATTTCATTCATATTCTTCTAGGCAGGGGGCTTTTGATTAAGGATGAGGCTTTCGTGATTGGTTTTACCATGGGCAGCACCAATCGTGTGTCGACGACCGAAGAGCGCCTTTTTTCGCTGATCACGCGCTTTGTTTACCCCAAGGGGTATCGCTTTTCTCAGGAAGATCTGCAGGTGTACCGCGATGCTGTGCGCTTGGGGTATGTGTCGGACTGCAAGCCCCTTGCTGAAATAGACTTTAAACCTTACCTGGATTGGCCTTTGGGGAAGATTAGGCAAGACATCGGGCTCGAGGTGGACCTTCTCAGGGCATATTATGCTATCGAAGCGCGTCGCTATCCGGAGATTCAGGAATCAACGCGAAATCTGGTGGGGTTCTGAGGGCAAGCGACTCGATCAGACCAGCTACTCAACTTCAAAATCAGTTTTGAAAACTATCCAGCGTTAGGATCGTGTCTCGCTGAGATGGGGAAGGCATGGTCTCTGGATAGTCTAAGTTGTAATGCAGGCCTCTGCTTTCCTTGCGTTGCAGTGCCGAAGCAATGATCAGTGAAGCCACCAAGGCTAGGTTGCGTAGCTCTAACAGATCCGGTGTCAGGGTGGATTTCCAGTAAAACTCTTGGATTTCTTGTTGAAGGTTCTCGATGCGCTTTTTGGCGCGGGCAAGTCGTTCGTCAGTGCGAACGATGCCGACATAATCCCACATCAGGCGACGGATTTCGTCCCAGTTATGACTGATGACGACCCTTTCGTCCGGGGCCTGTGCCTGACCTGATTCCCATGGCGGCAAGGAGGCAGGGTCCGAATCATTGAGTTGTTGATCAGCCTTGATCCTTTTGGCGCATCGATGGGAAAGCACCAGCGCTTCTAACAATGAATTGCTTGCCAGACGGTTGGCGCCATGGAGTCCGGTGCAAGCGACTTCGCCAATCGCGTAAAGCCCAGGCAGGGAGGTGGCTCCATTGAGGTCGGTGATCACCCCGCCACACTGATAATGGGCTGCTGGAACCACGGGAATGGGTTCTTTGGTGATGTCGATGCCAAACCTTAAACAAGTCTGATAAATATTAGGGAAACGATCGATGATGAAGGGAGCGGGTTTGTGTGTGATATCCAGTAGGACATGGTCTGCTCCCGATTTTTTCATTTCGGTATCGATGGCTCTGGCAACCACATCACGTGGGGCCAGGGACTCAAGGGGATGGTATTGAGACATGAAGGCATGTCTGTTTAGATCCCTCAAGACACCTCCCTCTCCCCTGAGCGCCTCGGTAATCAGGAAAGTCTTGGCCTTGGGGTGGTAAAGGCATGTGGGATGGAATTGGATGAATTCCATATTAGATACTGCCACGCCAGCCCTGAATGCCATGGCCACGCCGTCTCCCGTAGCGATATCCGGGTTGGTTGTGTAGAGATACACCTTGCCACAGCCACCGGTTGCTATGACCACCGAGCAAGCTCGGATCGTCTCAACCTTTCGGGTGATGACATTCAATACATAAGCCCCGAGGCAACGGTTTGTTTCATCTTTCTGAGCTTTGCTGGAAGTGATCAGGTCGATAGCGAAGTGATCCTCCAGCACTTCGATATTGTCGTCCGAGGCGATTGCCTGAAGGAGAGCCTGTTCAATTTCCCTCCCTGTCACATCCTTGCAGTGGAGGATGCGGCGCTTGGAGTGGCCGCCTTCCTTTCCGAGGTCCAGTTCCTTGGCTCCTCCCGAGTCTGGGATCTCACGCTCACTGAATTTCAGGCCCAGCCTGAGAAGTTCCTCAATGCGCTCAGGTCCCTCGGAGACAATGGTTCGCACGGCATCCTCTCGACACAGTCCAGCCCCAGCAAGGCAGGTATCGCTTACGTGCATCTCGAAACTGTCCTCCTTACTCGTTACCGCAGCGATGCCGCCCTGGGCATAGTTGGTGTTTGATTCGGCTTTTTGTTTTTTTGTGATGATGGCCACGCTTCCGTGCTTGGAAAGTTTGAGAGCACAGGTCAGTCCAGCAATGCCGCTACCCAAAATGAGGTGATCATAAGTGCGTTGGGGATGCGAAAAAGGACTTTGCATGGGAAGATTACAGTCGGGCATTGTCGATGAGCCGGGTGCTGCCCAAGTATGCCGCCAAAAGCATACGGCATCCACGGGTGACCCGCTGCATAGGTCGAAGGTGCTCAGAATCTACGAAGGCTAGGTAATCCAGCCTGACTCCAGGGGTTTCGAGTAGCATGGGTTCGAGAGCTTTTTGTAACCGAACCGGATTCCATGATGATGGCTTGCCTTGGTTGACCAATTCTCTAGCTCGGAGAATCATTTGATAAAGCACTGTTGCCTGCTGCCGCTGATTGGGCGAAAGGTAGGCGTTTCTTGAGCTCATTGCCAGACCGTCCTGCTCACGGCAGGTGGGCGCAATCAGGATGCGAACAGGCAGGTGCAAGTCACGAACCATTCGCTTGATGGTGATAGCTTGCTGGAAGTCTTTTTCGCCGAAAATGGCGACTTCCGGTTGGGCAATGTTGAATAATTGGCAGACGATGGTGGTGACACCTCGAAAATGCGTGGGGCGTGTGACCGCTTCGAGGCTGGAGGACACGTCTTCTTCCAAGACAAAGGTAGAGTAATCGCCAGGATACATCGCGGCATTGTCGGGCATGAAAACGGCGTCTACTTTTTCCTGGCCGCAGAGCTGTAAGTCTCTGGTAAGATTTCGAGGGTAGGTCGTGAAATCTTCGCCCTTCCCAAACTGGCTCGGGTTGACGTAGATGCTCACCACAACTTTTCCGGATTTCCCGACAGCCCTTCTCGCCCGTCGCATCAGCGAAATATGGCCTTGATGAAGGAAACCCATGGTGGGCACAAGCGCCACAGGAGTGCCTTGAGTCCTCATTTCCAGGCTCCAGCGCTGCAATCCCTTGGGGCTCTTGAATGACTTCATCGTGTGATATACTTGGAATGAGTTTTGCCTCAGCTAATCAGGTTGTCAATCTGAGTCCTGTCCATTAGGCTCAAGCCATCATGAATCATTTCAAATCGCTCAAGATCTGTTTACTACTAGTTGTTTCAGGATTTACCCAAGTGCTTCCTCTCCAGGCACAGACTGTATCGGGAAAGCCAACCCCAATGGTTCCAGACGGCGCAGGGTGGATTGCCTTAATGGATGGTAAAAGTCTGAGCGGCTGGATGACCTTTGACCCCCATGCTTGGAGTATCAACGATGAGGGTTTGTTGGTGGGGCGGGGAGCTCGTAGTCATCTATTCAGCCCAAATACCTATCGGAACATGGAGTTCAAGGCCACCGTGAAGTTGAATCATAAAGGCAATAGTGGGATGTATTTCAGGGCCCAGCTCGGTGAGGGATGGCCCAAGGGATACGAGGCCCAGGTCGAAAACACCAGCTCCGACCCGCAACGAACCGGTTCGCTTTACAATTTCGTCAAGATTGGTGAGCAACTCATTGAGGATGATACGTGGTGGACTCAGCACATTATCGCCATTGGTAAACGTGTGATCATCAAGGTCAATGGGAAGATTGTCGTGGACTTCATCGACGAAAAGCATACTTGGAAAGAGGGACATCTAGCTCTGCAGCAACACGATCCAGGTAGCGTGGTCCACTATAAAGATATCCAGGTGCGCCCATTACCCGATGATCTGAAGGCCGCGACGATGATCGCTGCTGGCGAGACTCCTGGTTTGCGGCTCAAACAGTGAAAACCCTTGCTCTTGAAGATGTCACGCAAGTCAGGTTGAACGCTTGGCCAGAAACGCCTTCAGTTTTTCAGCGGTTTTGGCTCCAAAACCGGGCACTGAGGCAATCGCCTCCAGAGAGGCTACCTTCAGGCGCTGGACGGATCCAAATTGCTTGAGCAGGGCAGCCTTGCGGACCGAGCCCATGCCGGGGAATTCATCCAACAGGCTTTCAGAAATCTTCTTGAGTCTGAGTTGTGCGTTGAAAGTGTTGGCAAAACGGTGTGATTCATCTCGAACTCGCTGGAGTAGTTTGAGTGCTCCGGAATTCAAGTCCAACCGAAGCGGCTGGGACTGCCCAGGTCGAAAGATCTCCTCGAATTCTTTGGCCAGCCCGATGATCGGTAGCTGACTCAGGCCCAGTTTGCTGAGTTCATCGCAAGCTGCACTCAATTGTCCCTTACCCCCATCAATCAGGATGAGATCGGGAAAGTGTTTCTTGGGATCGTAGGATTCGTGACTATGATTGATCTGCTCAGGGGGTCCCCACTCCTTGAGTAAACGACTGTATCGCCTACGAACGGTCTCGGCCATGCAGGCAAAGTCATCCTGTCCCTTCACGGTTTTCATCTTGAATCGCCGGTATAGCTGGCGATCGGGACGACCGCGGATGAAGCAAACCATGGATGCTACCTTGAATGTGCCGCTGATATTGGAAATATCAAAGCCCTCGATCCTCAAAGGAGGATGTTCTAGACCCAGGTGCTCCATCAACTCTTCTAGGTCGCGTTTTGGGTCGATTGCCAAGGGCAGGGTGTAGGGCAAGCGCTGAAACTTTCCCGTCTTCAAGGTGGCTTTTTCGAGATCTCTGAGCGTGTCCCGCAGGGTGGCGGCTTTTTCGAAGTCTTCCCGTGCTGCTGCTTCCCGCATCAAGCTCTCAATTTCCTCCTTGATATCATGCGACTGGCCATCAAGGAAATCACATGCGGCCTGGACCTGTTTGAGGTAATCCTCTCGAGAGACATTGTCCACGCAGGGTGCGGTGCAGTGTTTGAGATGGCCATAGAGGCAATGCTTGTAGTCAGCTGGGCCAGGTTGAAGGGGGCGGCACCCTCGTAAACTGAATTGTTGGCGTACCATCGTCATGGTTCGCCGGATGGCTCCAGAGCTCGCGAAGGGACCGTAATAGAGGGCTCCATCATCTTGCCGGAGTCGCGTCAGTGTGAAACGAGGGATCGGATCTTTGAGATGGACCTTAAGGAGCAAAAACCTTTTGTCATCCTTGAAGCTGATGTTGTAGCGCGGCTTGAATTCCTTGATCAGCTTACCTTCAAGCAAGAGTGCATCGGGTTCACTGCGGACTTGGTGGACATCAAAATCTTCAATGGCGTCGACCAAGGCATTAAATTTCATATCCCATCGTTGCCTGCGCGATGGGTGAAAATACTGACTGACTCGCTTGCGAAGGCTGGTGGCCTTACCCACGTAGATGACTGTCCCGAAACGATCTTTCATCAGGTAAACACCTGGCTTGTGAGGTAGCTGGGATAGCTTGCCTCGGATAACATCGTTGATGGGCATGATCGAGTCTTAGGAGCCAGTCCTGTCACGCTCTAGCGTCTGAGCTCTTCCAGCTCCATGAAGGCATAGCAGAGCATATGGCAAATCCCCATGTGGCAGTCCTCCACACGTCCATAGTGTTCAGATTCGATCACAATTAAATGGTCAGCCAGCTCGGCCAGACGCCCGCGGCGCGCCCCCACCATAGCCATCACCTTCACGTCCTGCTCCTTGGCCCACTCGGCTGCCTGGACCAAGTTTGGCGAGTTGCCCGAGACGCTCATGGTAATCATCAAATCGCCTGATTGGGCATAGTTTTCCAGCTGTCGGCGATAAACATCGCTGTAGTCGTAGTCATTACCGATGGCCGTGATCCATGGTAGGTTGTCATTGAGAGAGAGAACTTTGAAGCGTTGGCTCATGCGGTCGGAGGATCCTTTGCCTAGATCGGTAACAAAGTGAGATGCGTTGGCAGCGCTACCCCCGTTGCCGAATACAAAAATCTGCCTTCGATCACGCCATGCTTCAGAAAGGAGCTCAATACCCTTGGCAACTGCCTCTGCTGGGATGGAATCCAGAGCATTTTTCTGCTCCGAAAGGTAATTGTTAATCCAACCAATCATACTGGAAACATTCCACGTCCCGCCTACAAAGTCACGTCCAAATGGCTGCTTGTCAGGGCAGTTAGCTCACTCCATCATGACCTAACATGTCTGTTTTCCTGTCATCCCATGGCCGCTTTACTCTCTTGCTATGCCTGTTGAGTCTTTCCTATGTCAGTGGTCTTGTGGCGGCTGATTTAGGCAAGGAAGCCTGGGAGGGAATAGGCCTCTACCATCGTGATGCCCCACGGCCTCCCCAGGCAACCGCCATCCGAGACACAAAACTCCCCCTTGAGTGGAGTCCATCGCGTCGGGTGGCACTGGTTGGTAACACACTTTTCGAACGGATGGGGCTTTTCGGTTATTTTGAGGCCTACCTTCAGGCAAGTTTCCCTTTGGAGGAAACGTCGCTCAGGAATCTTGCCTGGTCAGCCGACACGGTTGATCTGCAACCTCGCCCCGACAATTTTGCTGACCTGCATCAACACCTCTATCATGAACGTATCGATCTTGTGTTGCTGGCATTCGGTTTCAATGAATCCTTTGCTGGCGAAGCCGGCTTGCCTGCTTTCGAAACCAACCTGAGAGAGTTTGTCATGAATTTAAAGAGTCAGGCATTCGATGGAGAGGCCAGCCCGCAAGTGGTCATCATCTCGCCCATCGCCTGCGAAGACATTCCCGGTGTGGCCGCCTACACCCTCAATCATCCGCAGTTGCTGCGCTACACGCAATCGATGCGTGATCTTGCCGAGGAACTTGAGGTTGCCTTTGTCGATGTACTCAGCTCTTCGGCCCAGTGGTTGTCTGAGACGTCCTGGCAGGGCACAATCAATGGGATTCATCTCAATAAGGCTGGCTATGAGCGATTGGCTGCGGATTTGTATCGAGGTCTTTTTTTCAGGGAGCCCCCTCCACTTAATGAGGCCCTGCGCCTGGCTGTTGTTGAAAAAAACGAGCAATACTTTCGCCGCTATCGTCCGCTCAATACCTACTACTACACAGGGGCTCGCAATGCCGCCTACGGTTACCTTGATTTCCTCCCTGCGATGAAAAATTTTGATCAGATGGTTTCCAATCGTGATCAGTGGGTTTGGGACTTGGCAAAGGGAGAAGTAAGACCCGAACCCGATGACACAAACCTCATACCATTGCCCAAGACACCACAACCTCGAAACGCCAATCAATGGCTTGAGGCAGAAGAGGAACTCAAAGCTTTTGAGGTCGATCCGAGATTCGAAATCAACTTATTTGCCAGCGAAGAAACATTTCCTGATCTGGCCTGTCCCATTCAAATGCGCTGGGATCAGCGTGGTCGGCTTTGGGTGAGCTGTTCCACCACCTATCCCCATGTTTATCCCGGGCAAAAACCTCGTGATAAAATCATTATCCTTGAGGACACCGACTGGGATGGCCGAGCTGACAGCTGCCAGGTGTTCGCAGAAGATTTGCACATTCCTCTTTCCTTCGAACTGGCTCCAGGAGGTGTGTATGTCTCTGAAGAGCCCTACCTCAGCTGGCTTGAGGACACCGATGGGGATGACCGAGCCGATAAGCGAACCCGCTTGCTGGCCGGCTTTGGCTGTGAGGACAGCCACCATGCCTTGCATGACATGGTGTGGACTCCAGATGGGGACCTGATGTTTCGAGAATCAATTTTTCACCACAGCCAAATTGAAACTCCCTATGGTCCGATTCGCACGGACAACAGTGCCTGGTTCCTTTTTCGGCCCGAAGAACATCGATTGAGCTCTTTTGGTAGTTACCCTAACACCAATCCCTGGGGGGTGACCTTCGATGATTGGGGCTACCATGTGGCGTCTCATCCTATTTTTGCTTCGGTCTTTCACGCCCCAAATCCACCTTACCCGCAACAACACGCGCGAGCGGCAGGTATCCCTGCCTACTCCGGGGTGTGTGGGCATGAGTTCGTTGATTTCGATGGATGGCCGGACACCATGCAAGGCGGCTTTGTTAAGGTCCGCTATAAACCAACCAATCGGGTCGAAATACACCAATGGGTTGAGAAGTCAGATCATTTTGAAGAGGTCTATCAGGGTAACTTGCTACACGCTACTAATTTGAGTTTCATCCCCACGGATCTGAAATATGGACCACGAGGGGCCATGTATATTTGTGACTGGTACAATCCTGTTAAGGGACATGCACAGTACAGTCTGCGAGATGAACGCCGTGACAGGCGTTCGGGGCGCATATGGAGGGTGATGCCGAAGGGTATGAGCCAAATGGATCCGCCTCCTATGGCCAATGCTTCGCTGGACCAGTTGCTTGATAATCTGGAGCGTCGGGAATACCGCTATCGCTATTGGAGCAAGCGCATGCTTCGATCGCATGATCCAAAGGATGTCAGGCTTGCCTTGATGAAGTGGGTGAGTCAGCTCGATAAAGGTGATCCTCGATGGAATCATCATCTTTGTGAGGCTCTTTGGGTGGCGCGCTCCATCGGGTGGCGTCATGAGGACTGGCTTCGGCAGTTGCTCAAAAATCCATATCACCATGCCCGCGCCGTGGCAGCACGCATGCTTCGCCACTGGCATGACACCATGCCTGATGCCCTCGACTGGCTGAAGCTTGCCGCTGAAGATCAAAGCGACTTTGTCCGAATGGAGGCAGCTATCAGTGCCTCGTGGATGGGTAGCCGGCAAGCTTTAGATATCCTCATGAGTATGGTCGATCGCCCTATGGGGGCGCACATGAGATATGCTTTTGTCAGTTCACTCAATGCAGCGACCATGCGAGCCCACTGGGAGGGGAATCCCACTTTGGCCTCGGTCCCACAATTGCTTGAACTGGCAAAGGATGCCGAATCTTTCATGGAGCCCTCACCCAGTGCCAGCGAGGCTGCTTTCGATAATCAACCAGGGCTCATCACTCAGCGCATTTCCTGTATTCCAGAACAGATGCGTTTTACCGTTGAGCGGATGGAGGCCACTGCCGGGCAACCCATTAAGATCATATTGACCAATCCGGATGCGACAGATCACAACTGGGTCCTTGTGAATCCAGGGTCGGTTCAAGCGGTGGGCACTGCGGCCAACGCCATGGCTCGAGAGGCAGCTAATGCGAATTCTGATTTCATTCCAGCCGATCATGCCGGTCATATTTTGGCTCACACACCCATGATCGGGCCGGGACGTGATACCAGAGTCGGCGTGGTGCGATTTCACGCACCCAAAGGTCCTGGTCATTATCCCTTCATTTGCACTTTTCCGGGTCATTGGCTTATTATGCAGGGGGTGCTGGTAGTGACTGAGGGCAAGCCATGAGCGCATTTCAAATCAAAAAACCAACGGTTGTAGCCATGGGAGGCAATAAGCTGCGTCCTGCCGAAAGGGGCACCCTGGCTTCGGGTTGCGCCATTTTGCTCCTATGGCTTGGTTTAAATGGCAATTTTTCCTCGATTCAAGCCCAGCATCAGGAGGGGGTTTTCAGCAGGGATATGGAAAAGTTACAGGTTCCCAGTGGCTATCGTCTTGAGTTGGTCGCTGCCGAGCCTGAGGTCTTGAATATGGTTGCCTTGAGTGTCGATGTCGATGGGAGCATTTTTGTTGCCGAAACCGATCGCTACCAGGATGCCGTCTTTGATGTGGTGACCATGCGGCCGGATTGGCTGCCGATTGACCTTTCCCTTCGCACGGTGAAGGATCGAACCCAATTCCTCAAACAGACTTTTCGGGATGATTTGACTTTTCTGGGACGTGGGTCCGAGCGATTGCGTCGACTGACTGATTTCGATGGTGATGGGGTGATGGAACAAAGTGATGTGCTGGCCAAGGGATTCCACAGCGTACCGACTGGTCCGGCAGCAGGCGTGCTTGCCCACCGGGGAAAGGTCTGGTTTGCCTCGCTTCCCCACTTGTGGGAAATCAAATCCCAACCCGGTCAAAGGGAGGCGACTTCGGTTCATTCGATTGCGGAGGGATTTGGGGTGCACGTGGGCGTTTCAGGCCATGATTTGCATGGCCTTGTCTGGGGCCCCGAAGGTCGTCTTTATTTCTCCATGGGGGATCGAGGATTTCATGTGCAGGAGGGCAAGCGCCTGCTGGCCTACCCAGATACCGGTGCGGTCCTTCGTTGTGAACCCGATGGCAGTCATTTGGAGGTGGTGGCCACAGGCTTACGTAACCCACAGGAGTTGGTTTTTGACCCATACGGAGCTCTTTTTGCTGGCGATAATGATACTGCAGGGGAAGACCAATCCCGAATACTGCACGTCATCAAGGGAGCTGATTACGGATGGCGCTGCTCCTACCAACACATGGAAGGCTTTGGTCCCTGGGTTCAGGAGTCTCGTTGGAAAGGTGGTGTCGACGATATCTTGCCATCGGTAGGGTATGTGGCCCAAGGGCCTGCAGGTTTTGCCGTGCACCCTGAAGCCAGGAGGCGAGTTGGCCTTCCAGGACCGTTTTTCCTTTCGGATTTCCCGGGTGGTATCCGTAGTTTTGATCTCAAGGAGCATGGGGCTACCTACAAAACCGCGGGAGGTTCACAATGGCTTTGGCATCTCTGGGCGACAGATCTGGCCTTTGCTCCAGACGGGACATTAGTGGTTTCAGATTGGGTTGCAGGATGGCAACAACCCAACAAGGGAAGGCTCTATCGCCTGAGGCCTCCCCCGACTCATCCCGAAGCCCTTGGGATGCCGGTTCAGTCACTTTTGAGCCAGGTGGTTCAATCGGCCGATACGGCTTGGCTAACCGGCATGCTGGATCACCCCAACCAGCTTGTGCGTCGCGAAGTTCAGTTTCAACTGGCAGCATGCGGTAGTGCTGCCGTTGGCGATCTAGAGCATGCGCTGGCAACGCAACCTGGGGTCATGGGGCGACTGCATGCGCTTTGGGCTCTAAGCCAGATCTCGAGAGCTTCTTCAGGATTGTCTGAAGTCGCCCACAACCATGCGATGGCCTTAGCTCTGAATGATCCACATCCGATGGTTCGCAGGGCTGCATTAAAATGGTATGCAGATGATCCGCTAGCAGCCTCCTTGGAGACGATTCTTGAGCGATGTCATGATGATTCCTCCAGTGTCCGCCTCCACGCCTGGATGGCATTGGGAGCGGCCCTTTCATCGCTGGGTGAAATTGGATCGGCCTTGGATGTTCAAAAGACCCTTGAAATGGCCCTGAATCAACTCGAAGCACTTGAGGCCGACGCGCAGCCGCATCTCCTGCACGGCTATCGTATTTTTCTCAGAAGCTGGTTGAATCGATTTCCGCAGCGTTTTTCGCAACAACTTGAATCCTTGCTGCAGCGCTATGGGCCCTTGTCTCGGGGGAGTCTGCTCCTAGCGATGAAGGGGTGCTCCCATCCTTCCATGTCGATCTTCCTTGATGACCCTTCGCGTGATTTGCGCGAAAGTGCCCTGCGAGCCATTTACGAATTAAGGATGGGAGAGCTGTCGCAGGAGGTGATCAATCATGCTCCTGATCTTGAGCAGAGTTCGGGGATTTGGAAACGCTGGTTATGGACCTTTTACTATGCTGGGGATAGTCAGTCCCTGCAGAATCTTATTGATTGGTTGGTCCAATGGCAGCAAGAGACCATTCAACCCCAGTACGCGGCATTATTCGGTGAAGCCATCGGCATGCTTGGCCAGTGGCATCAACCCAGGTCCTTGGATCCGGTGGATGGCCTTTGGCGGCCCAGTGGGGGAGGTCAAGGCAAAGTTGAGCAAACCACCTGGAAACGTTTATCCTTCCTTTTTGACCTGCGGGATCCTGAATTGGGTAAAAAGCTCATTCAGTGGGCCGTGCAGGAATCTTGGGCCGGTGCCATACCCAGGCTTGAAAAACTACTTCAGGACCAAGATCAACCCGATGAACTGCGTGGTCATGCGTTGCAAGCCCTCGCCTCACTCGCACCCGATACCTCATTAGCCTGGATTACCTATGGGCTAAAGGATGTAGCCGACGAAGTCAGGACTGTTGCTATGAAGGTGGCCCAGGACAGCCATAAAATGGCTCTGTTTGAAACCCTCATGGATTGGTGGGATGATGCTGATTCTTCGCTGCGACTCAAAAGGTCGGTCCTTGAACTGGTCGCAACCATGCCAGGCACTGAATCCGAAGCGGTCATGGCTCAATGGTGGCAATCTTTCGAATCGGGAACTTTTCCAGAACAGCTCAGTTTGGATTTGCTTAACTGGGTGCAGTCCAGCGATCGACCTGATCGCCTGCAATGGTGGCGCGCTTTCCGAAAGCATGCTCAGGATGCCAATCAGTGGCCTTATTTCGATGCTGTGTTGCACGGTGGGGATCCGATTAAAGGTCGGTATCTTTTTGAACAAAGGGCCGAGATAGCATGCTTGCGCTGTCACCGAATCACGGGCAAGGGGGGCGTGGTCGGCCCTGCTCTGGATGGGCTTGGGCAGCGCGCTTCCACTCAAGCGATCTTACGCTCCATCCTCTACCCCAACGAAGTCATGGCTCCGGGTTATGTCTCAGAGCGTTTCACCCTTCAAAATGAAGAGGAATGGGTTGGGGTTGTCTTGGAAGAGGATGACGAGGCAATCTCAGTCAGGTTGCCCAGTGGGGTTGAGCAGCAACTCATGCGGGAGCAAATAATCGAACGAGAGCCTAGCCTTTCGGCTATGCCAGAAGGCCTGATTGAATCGTTGACTCCTTTTGAGGTGCGAGACTTGATTGGATTCCTCAAATCTCTCTAGGGCGGAGGCACTTTTGTCAGGATGCCTGCCAGGATGGGTCGATATTTCGGTTGCTATGAGAAGTGTGGCATCGCTAAAAAATCCTCATGAGCTCTCCTTATCGCCACGCAGTCTTCCAAGCATGTGTTTTGAGGTTTTTTTTCTCCCTTTTGGGTGCCCTAGTTTTCTACCTCCAGTGCTCCTTGAAGGCAGATGTGCGGATACCTTCGATTCTTGGGGATCATATGGTGCTGCAGCAGAAGAGCATGATTCGATGGTGGGGGTGGGCTGACCCTGCTGAATCGATCACGGTAACAAGCTCCTGGGGGGATCGGGTAGAAGGAGTTGCCGATTCCGGCGGGCGCTGGGAGCTGAAAATGATGACCCCTGCGGCGGGCGGCCCTCATGAAATTGTCATTGGTGGCCGCAATGAACATCGGCTCCAAGATGTCATGGTGGGGGAAGTGTGGCTCTGCAGTGGCCAAAGCAATATGGAATGGGGAGGCAGGCAACAGTTGCCTCAAGCTCTTGAGGAGGCCCCATCAGCCCATCATCCGCTTATTCGTTTTTTTGAAACGCCCAAGGCCACGGCCCATTACCCTCAGGATGCCACGGTAGGCAATTGGAGCTTGTGTGACCCTCAGACCATGGCCCAATTCAGTGCAATCGGGTATTTTTACGGGCTTAAATTGCAGGAGGAACTGAAGGTGCCCGTTGGTTTGATCGGTAGCTATTGGGGAGGGACTCCAGCTGAAGTCTGGACCCCAGCTTCGGTGGTGAATTCAAGTTCTTCTCTGACTCAGGCAGCTAGGCAGTTGCAATCATTTGCATGGTGGCCCAAGGATCCAGGTCTCTGTTACAACGCCATGATCCATCCACTCACTCCTTACAACATAGCAGGGGTGATATGGTATCAGGGGGAATCCAATGTTCAGACAGCTTCAAGCTATCGGCAACTTTTCGGATCCATGATCAACGCATGGCGAGATGCCTGGGATCTGTCATTTCCTTTTTATTACGTCCAAATCGCACCTTTTGCTTACGAACAACCCTTGGTAGGGGCACGGCTTCGCGAGATGCAGACCCAAGCCCTTGAAGATGCCCCCTCTCTTGGCATGGTGGTGATCAGTGATTTGGTGGACGACATCAAAGATATTCACCCTGTCCGAAAAAAAGAGGTGGCACAACGTCTGGCAGCGATGGCTTTAAACAAGCATTATGCGCTTAAAGATGCTGACCCTTTCCAAAGTCCGATGTATGCTGGGCATGTGATCAGCGGTAAGGAAGTGAGGGTTCATTTTGATCACGCGACGGGTGGATTGATCAGTCAAGGGGGTGACCCTTTAGGGTTTGAATTAGCTGGAAAAGATCGTGTTTTTCATGCGGCAAAGGCCCGGGTTGACGGGAGTGATGTGGTCCTACATACGCCGCTTGTTCCAGAGCCAGTGGCAGTCCGGTTTGGTTTTCACAATCAAGCCATGCCTAACCTTTTTTCGACTCAAGGTTTGCCCGTGAACTTGTTTCGAAGCGATAGCTGGTAAGGATCGGGCCTACTGCTTGGGGGCTCAACTAGGCGACCCAGAACTTTTGCCTGCGGGATTGCCAAGTGCTTGCTGTGCGGGCAATGTGTTGTTGAGATTCGATGAGTGCATCCAAGGAAACTGCGAGCAATGTATTGGGGACGCCCTTGGAGGCGTGCTGTATGAATCCGTTGACGGGTTATTATCGCAACGGCAAGTGCCACACTGGCCCAGGGGATCATGGTCTCCATGTCATTTGCGTCCAGGTAACCGATACCTTTTTGAAGTTCGGTCAGTCACGAGGTAATGATCTGATTACCCCCGTTCCAGACTTTCAGTTTCCTGGATTAAAGGATGGTGACTGCTGGTGTGTGTGTCTCAGTCGCTGGGTGGAGGCACTGGAAGCTGGGTGTGCGCCTCCAGTCAAGCTCACTGCAACCCACATATCAGCCCTCGAATTCGTTGATCTGGATGTGCTTCGCCAATACGCCCTGGATGATCCAGACAAGGCCTAATGAAAAAGAAACGCTTTTTCACTTTACTGATCCTACTGCTTCCACCTCTGCTGCTCCTGTTTTTCTCTCTCGCAGAGCATTTCGGGATTCGGATCATTTCCATTTTTAATCGATAGTCACTTACCCGGTTTTTTAAAGGTCTCAGTAGTTGCTTTAAGGCTACAGCACCCCTTCATTGCGTGGGGGTTTCAGCTTGTGGGTCAGGTGAGTTTGAGCGACAATCTCAAACACTTCCCTGCACTTTGATACGTCCCTCACAATGATCGCTCCTCTGACTTGCTTCACGGTTTTGATTCGCATTTTCGGCATTTCGTTTGGTGTTTTCATCCTTGCCTCAACCACCCACGGCGAATCGCTTTTTAATGGGACAGACCTCAGCGGTTGGGAAAACCAAACCCCTGGGGTATGGCGGGTGGTCGATGGCTGTATCGTGGGGGGGTCGCTGGAGGGAAATCCCAGAAATGAATTCCTAGCTACCCAAAGCACCTATGATCACTTTCGTTTGAGCCTGGAATACCGCCTTAGGGGTGTTGAGGGTTTTATCAATGGGGGGGTGCAATTTCGCAGTCAGCGTCTTCAGGAGCCAGCTCATGAAATGATTGGATACCAAGCCGATATCGGTGCCGGGTATTCGGGTAGTCTGTATGACGAGTCGAGGCGTCGACGCATGTTGGTTCAAGCGGATTCAGAATTGATCAACCGGATTGAACATGCTGGGGAGTGGAATCGATATGAGATCCATGTCGAAGGCAAGCAGGTTCGACTCTTCCTGAATGGAGTGATGACGGTTTCCTACCTGGAAGAAGAAAGCGGCATCGAGGAGAGCGGTAAAATTGCTCTTCAGATTCATGGGAATTGCAAGGCAGAGATTGCCTTTCGGAATCTTCAAATCGAACCCCTTCCATCACCATCCATTCCACCAGCAGCGGTCATTGCCAGCCGGATAGGTGCTGGGCAAACACCCCTGCCAGCATTGGCGTTCAACGGTATGCCTTATGAGCCTATTGAGGGAGAGCGACTTGTCCTTGTTGGACAGGAAAATTTGGTGATGGATCAGGAAAATGGATTCTTCGAGGCTGCCATGCAGCCCACATACGCCAATACCGGGTTATCGCTTCGCTCCATGGCATGGGAAGCCGACACGGTCTACGAACAGTGGCGAGATCTACATTTTGGTCCTTGGATTGAGCAATTACGAACAGTCGAGGCAAGCACCATTTTGATCCAGTTCGGTCAGATGGAGGCCTTGGACGGGTTGGAACGTCTCCTGGCATTTAAAGTGGCCTACCATCAGCTTTTGGATGAGTTTTGCGCTCAAACACGACGGTTCATCCTGGTTTCTCCTACCCCTTTTGAGGACCCAGTAGCCCCCTTGGCCCCTAGGTTGGGACAACACAATGAAGTCCTCAGGCAGTATGCTGAAATGGTTCAGACCATTGCTCAGGAGCGAGGGGCCATCTTTGTGGATCTCTTCACCCCTTTTGCCGATAGAAATGGCGATCAACCTGCCATGACCCGCGATGGGATTCACCTGAATGCCCATGGTCTACGGCTTGTGGGTGAAGAGATGGCACGGCAACTGGGGGCATCCACCCCAATCAGGGATCCCGCTGTTGGGTTACGTGATGCCATCATCCATCGCAACCAACTGTGGTTCGACGCATGGCGACCCGCCAACTGGTCCTTTGCCTATGGGGACCGGGTCGCGCAACGCTTTGCCTCGGCCGCTGGCGCTCGTCCCAGCCTGCACGAGTCCTTTCGAGAACGACGGGGGCAGATTGCCGAGCTTGACTTATTGATTCACCGACTGGCCCGGGGGGAAGCGGTGTCGCTTCCCGAGCTGGAGATTGCTGGGGCAGGGGCGCTTTCGCCTCAAGCGCTTTCTGCCGATGAACAATTGGCGACATTCCAAATGGCGGAGGGTTTTGAAGCCAATCTGTTTGCTTCGGAGGCACAGGATGTGGTTAACCCTATTCAAATTGCATGGGATGGCTCCGGTCGACTCTATGTCGCGTGTTCGCCTTCCTATCCCCAGTCGCTGGCTAGTGTGCGACCCTCAGACTATATTCTGGTGCTGGAAGATGAGGATGGTGATGGTCGAGCCGACCGTTTCTGGCGTTATGCCGAAGGGCTTACCATGATCCAAGGGCTTGAACCTCATCCTGAGGGGATCTACGTCTGCGACTTTGATCAATTACTCTTCCTTCGCGATACCAACGGTGATCGTGTTGCCGATCGCCGTGAAGTGCTTTTTTCCGGCTTTGGGGTTGGAGACACGCATCAGTTGATCAACTCCATTGCTCATGGCCTGGATGGAAGCCTTTGGTTCACTCAGGGCTTGCATGCCATGTCACTGGTTGAAACTCCGTGGGGGATCAAGCGCCTGGATCGAGCCGCGCTCTGGCGCCTCCGCCCCAGCTCGCTTTTGCTGGAAGGATTCTTCGGAGGTGGTATGGCTGGGGCCAATTGCTGGGGGGTGGCTGAAGATGACTATGGGCAAGTGTTTCACAAGACGGGTGATCGGCCTCAGGGGTATTGGTCTGTGCCTGGGCTCGTGCGTGGAGCCAGTCCCATGGGTAGCGGTTCCAGAACCCTCGCTAACCAGTCCTATGGAGCCTCGCCAGAACAATATCATGGGGTGGGCAACCTCTTTGATACCTCACCCAAGACAACCTCCCTTGATTTTATAGGTACCCAGGCCATGCCCGCCGACCTGCAGGGAGTGGCCGTGATCGGCGGCTATTTCGGTTCACTGGTCGAATTGCATCAGCTGCAGGATGATGGCGCCGGATATCGGTCCAGCCAATTGCCTCGCATCTTAACCTCCACCGATTCGGCATTCAGGCCGGTGGATGTCAGCATGGGGCCTGATGGTGCCATCTATCTAGCAGATTGGTATAATCGGGTCATTGGTCACTACCAGGCCAGCTACGCCGACCCCAACCGGGATAAGCACCACGGGCGTATTTGGAGAGTGCGCTCCACCGCACACAGCCCTGTCGATGCGCCAGACTTGAATGGGCTCTCAACTGCTGAACTGGTAGGGTACCTGCATTCTCCCGAACGTTGGATACGCTATCATGCTCGAAGAGAACTCTTTTATCGGCCAGGGAAAGAGGTGGTCAGGGCGCTGGATGCTACCTTGAATGATCCTCGATGGGAACGGCAGGGGATGGGATTTGGGCAGCATCTCATCGAATGGGCTGGACTCTATCAAGCCCATGCAAGCCCGCGTTCCAATTTGGTGGCGCGTATGCTCAAGGCACCTGATTATCGTATCCGATCCTATGGGGTCAGGACTGCAGGTGCTTGGTCCCAAGACTTGGTCCAAGCTCGCGGATGGCTTAAACGGAGCGCAAACGATGAGCACCCCAGAGTTAGGCTGGAAGCTGTTGTGGCTTGTAGTTATTTGCGAGAGCCCGAGTCGATCACCTTAGCCCTAGGTGTTCTCGATCATCCAAGGGATCGTTTTATCGACTACGCCCTCCGACAGGTCGCCAAAGCCTTGCAGTCCATTTGGGAACCTTCCTACCGTGAAGGTACCTTACCGCTGAGCAATCCTGCCCATGGAGCCTACCTTGCTGCCCTGTTGGCGGAGGCACCCGTCCTGCCCCAACCAGGTGAGGTGCTGTATGAACAAGCTTGCCAGCCATGCCACCAACCCGATGGAGAGGGCTTGGCCGGCTTCTACCCTTCATTACGCTCCAGCAGCTGGGTTGAAGGGGACCTGTCTCGACTGGTGCGAGTGGTGCTCCATGGTCTGGAAGGGCCCTTGACGATTAATGGGCAAGCTTTTGAGGCACGTCATGGCAACCCAATGCCAGGATTTGAGGGATTGACTGATGAACAAATCAGTCAGTTGCTGACCTTCCTGCGTCAGGCCTTCGACAATCAAGCTGGCGCTGTTTCAGCGCCGGAGGTGGCAGAGATACGCCGGGCACACGCTCAACATGCCGGACCCTGGACCCAGGCTTCACTCGAACCGTGAACCTTAGAGCCTGCTGATCATCCTAGAACATTTTGCCGTGACCTCCGCTTTTGCGCGGGGTTTTCCAGTTGGTCTCAACTTGACTTGAGGGATGCATTTCGAGCAGATCCTTGCCTGTCAGCCGGAGCCAAACACCCATCGGGGTTAAGATAAAGATGAAAAACAGGGTGAGGAAAAGGGTTGAAACCACCCGTCCCAGGGCGTGAAAGCATGTCATACCACCCCGGTAGAACGGTCGAAACAGATGTGGTTGCAGCCAACACAGGGGTGTGGCCAGGATGCACGGCAAGCACCCCATCCACCAGGGGTAGGCATGCCAGCCCCTCCAGCCGGCCAGACACCAGAGCATGCCGATCATGGCGCCGAATGAGGCTGTAAATTTTAACCACTCAACGGGGTTTTCCTTGAGTTTTAGTGACATGATTCAATCTGGAATGGGGTCGAAGGTAGGGGTGGGGACCGGGCCGACCTGAGCGCTTTTCTCCAGCCAGCAGGACCCTATCACTAAGTAATCCATGCTGGTGTTCATGAAACACCGGTAGGCATCTTGTGGGCTGCATACCACAGGTTCTCCGCGCACATTGAAGGAGGTGTTGATTAGGGCAGGGCACCCGGTCTGCTTTTGGAAGGCCTTGAGCAGGCGATAAAACAAAGGGTTGGTTTCCCGGTCGACGGTCTGAATTCTGGCAGAATCATCCACGTGGGTTACCGCCGGAAGGCTCGATCGGATGGCTTGAAGGCGTTCCAGACCGGTTGCATGACCTTTTATGGGGAATCGAATATTTTCCGCAGTGGGTGCTACCAGTAACATGTAAGGAGAGGGATGCCCTTTGAGTTGGAAAAAACCAGCTGCTTCCTCTGCAAGGATGGCTGGAGCAAAAGGCCGAAAAGATTCTCGAAACTTAATTTTGCGGTTGATCGCCTGTTGCATGGTTGGTGAACGCGGATCTCCAAGAATGGAGCGGTTGCCCAATGCCCTTGGACCGAATTCCATGCATCCCTGCATCCAGCCAATCACCGCACCTGATGCCAATTTCTCCGCGACCTGGCTCAATAAGGCGGCTTCATCCTCAATCACTTCGTACTGAGCCCCTTCCTGTTTTAGGGCTTGTTCGGTCGAAGGAAGGTCATAGGCCGGGCCCAGAAGCGAACCCCGCATGGAGTCCGATCCGGATGGATGGATGATTCGACTGACAGTTTTTTGACCATAATGAATGCTCAGAGCCGCCCCCAGAGCGCCCCCAGCATCGCCAGCGGCTGGTTGAATCCAAAGTTGATCAAAAATGCCCTCCGCCAGGATTTTTCCGTTGGCTACGCAATTGAGTGCGACCCCTCCAGCCAGGCAAAGGTTGGGTAGCTGGGTTACCTCGCGAGTGTGCCTGGCGAGTTTGATTATCACTTCTTCGCTCACTTCCTGGATGGATCTAGCCAGGTCCATGAAACGCTGTTCCATGGGGGAATCCGGTTGGCGTGGTGGCCCACCCAGCAGGTTGTGGAGCTTGGGGTGACTCATCTGATCTGAATGCAGGAAGCCAAAATAATCCATGTTCAGATGAAACGAACCATCCTCATGGATTTGAATCAGATGATCCCGAATGACTTGGGTGTAGGAGGGGTTACCATAGGGCGCCAATCCCATGAGCTTGTATTCGCCTGAGTTGACGCGAAAACCGCAGTAGGCGGTCATGGTTGAGTAAAGCAGTCCTAGCGAATGGGGGAAGCGGATTTCTTTGAGTAACTCAATATTTTTCCCGCACCCTCTTCCGATCGTGGTGGTGGCCCACTCCCCAACCCCATCGATAGTCAAGATGGCGGCTTCTTCAAACGGAGATGGATGAAAGGCTGAAGCAGCGTGAGATTCGTGATGTTGGGCAAAGAGTATGGGGCAGTCTTTGCTCAGCTCAGGCCATGCTTCACGAAGGGCTGCCGGGACATTGATTTTCTCCGAGAGCCAGGAGGCAACGACTCGAGGGAAAGTTTTCCAGCCTGCTGGTGCAATGGAGAGATAGGTTTCCAGCATGCGAGCAAACTTGGTGATCGGTTTTTCATAAAAAGCAATCGCATCAATTTTGGAAATATCGATCGCTCCAGCCTCAAGGCAATAGGCTACGGCATTTTCGGGAAGTCGTTGGTCGTTCTTGCGACGGGTGAACCGTTCTTCCTGAGCAGCTGCGAGGATGACCCCGTCCTTGATGAGGACGGCTGCGCTGTCGTGATAAAATGCTGAAATCCCTAATATGTATTGCATGAATAACTGGCCGAAATGAGAAGAGCCTACATGAAAGGGTACATGAAGGGGGCCAGGGCGCTGCTCGAGGAAAAGGCAATTAAGACGCCAAGTAGAAGCAGCATGAGCACCAGAGGCCAAAGCCACCACTTTTTCTCCTGTTTAAGAAACTGGCAAAATTCACGGAATAGCTGCCACACACTGCAAATTATGGCAATCGGAGGGGACTGAGCCAAGGGAATTATACTGTCTGCCGCATCAATCGCCCTGTGCTGCCCATGACTGAGTCCAAATCCTGGCCCTTTCCAGAAGGGACTCATCCTCAGGTAAAGTGAGAAACTTCCAGTGTTTTATCCCGCTTTGCTCGGCACCATTCCAATTGCCAGGGCCTCGTAAACGAAAGTCCTCTTCAGCTATCAGGAAGCCATCATGGTGCTTGACCAACAGCTGGAGGCGTTCCCAGCTCTCGGACTGCTTGGCATGGCCCATGAGGATGCAATGTGCGTTTTCCTTCCCTCGGGCTACCCTTCCTCGCATTTGATGCAATTGCGCCAAGCCAAAGTGAGAGGCTTCCTCGATCAGCATGATGGTTGCATTGGGCACATCAATGCCTACCTCGACCATGCTGGTGGCTAGCAGGATATCCAGCCTACCTGAGTGGAAGGCCGCCATCGCTTCCAAACACTCTGATTCACTTAACTTTCCATGCATGACCCCAATTCGGTAGCCCTTGAAACGAGACTCGATGCGAGAACGAGCTGATAGCAGGGATTTGCCTTCATCATTGCTTGAGGCCGATTCGATGCGCGGGTAAATCATGAATGCTTGGCGTCCATCTTGCAGTGCTTTTTCAATGAAGGCTTCAATCTTATCTCGGTGCTTTTCTTCTCGGAGGTAAGTTTTCAATCGTCCTCGCCCACATGGTGCATGGCGCATGATGGAAATATCCAAATCTGCAAAGAGTGCTAAGCCCAGTGTGCGAGGTATGGGCGTTGCGGTCATGACCAGCAAGTGTGCCTGTTGATGGCCTTCG
>Ga0181565_10000530_pt1 | contig 28772 bp, 32 predicted proteins | sample 101ome_16_FD_129661 | JGI IMG/M metagenome (GOLD analysis project Ga0181565, IMG submission 129661) | Coastal salt marsh microbial communities from the Groves Creek Marsh, Skidaway Island, Georgia - 101401AT metaG (megahit assembly) | ecosystem: Environmental > Aquatic > Marine > Intertidal... | reverse complement strand
TTAATTGCAACGTTAGCCCTATTAGCACTGATCAGTATCCAACCCCTGCCATAAGACCCCAAAATACAACTCTGAGTAAAGAAAAAATCAAAAATCACTTCAGACTTAAGATTCCATTATGGCAAAAATCACTTAAAGAGTGTCTAAAAGAAATCACATAAATCACACTTATGTGTCAGATTAAACCCTATTTTTTTAAGGGAATATGTATAATTTCAGTTATGTTTTTTTTGCTTCAATTTCAATCCAAATTGTCGCGCGGTAGCTATTGTCTGTCGGGTGGAAATTGACCTTCGATAATAGCCATTATCATCTTCAATAAGCCCAAGCTAAAACTTAATAAAATATAATATTATCAAGAAAAATATTGATGGTGCATATACAGTTGAAGAGTTTATTGAAAAGCCAGATTTAAACACTGTTGATATATTTTTAGATCAAGGTAATTATCTCTGGAATTCTGGCATATTTATGTTTAAAGCTTCAACTCTAATTAATGAGCTAAATTCTCATTCACCAGGTATTATCAAATCTGTAAGTGATGCTGTAAATAATGCTAAGCATGATCTTGACTTTATCCGTCTTGATAAGCAAGCCTTTGAATCATCTCCAACTGATTCTATTGATTATGCACTCATGGAGAAAAGTGATAATGTAGTAGTTGTGCCATTAGATGCGCAGTGGAATGATATTGGCACAAAAGATGCTAATGGTAATGTTATAAAGGGTGATGTCATAGCTAAAGATAACACTAATACTTATATCAATGCAAGTCATCATATGGTCGCAAATATTGGCATAGATGATCTGATTGTCCTCGATACTCCTGATGCAACTTTTATTGCCACGCAAGATAAGGCGCAAGAAGTTAAATCTATTGTTGAATCTCTGCAGGCTAGCGGACGTGATGAGGCCTCAATACATCGTAAAGTTTATCGTCCATGGGGTTGATATGATTCTATTGAAATGGGCGAGCATTTCCAAGTAAAAAGACTTCATGTTAATCCAGGTGCAAAACTATCCTTGCAAATGCATCATCATCGCGCAGAGCATTGGGTAGTGGTTAGTGGTATAGCGACAGTTACTAATGGAAAAGATGTTCTAACTTTAAAAGAAGGCGACTCAACTTATATTCCAATTGGCAGAAAGCATGGGTTAGAAAATAAAGGTATGAAACAGTTAGAGATAGTCGAGGTGCAAAGTGGCAATTACTTAAGTGAGGATGACATTGTTAGGTTTGAAGGTATTTATGCAAGGATCAAAGATTGATCTTGATTGATTTAACTTTTAAAATAATCTTAGATTCAATATCACTTATTTCTATTGATATCATACTCAAGAAAGATGGTGAAGTACTTTTAGGTAAGAGAGTCAATAAACCTGCAAAAAGTTATTTTTTCTCAACAGTTGATAGAATTAAGAAAAATAAAGCTATTACTAATGCAATAAAAAGAATAGCTTAACTATGATTTTAATTCAGAATTAAAATTTATTAATACCTTATTTAAGTCTGGCTTATGGATTCGAGGCGGAGATGGTTCTAGATTTACCAGCTTAAAAACATAGCGAATATCGATGGTTTAATATCGATGAATTATTAACAGATAAACAAGCGCATGAGCATAAAAAGAATTTTTAGGAATTAAGTATGGCAAATAACAAAGTAGCCTTAATTACAGGCATAACTGGACAAGATGGTGCTTATCTAGCAGAGTTTTTGTTAGATAAAGGCTACGAGGTACACGGTATTAAGCGACGTTCATCGTCTTTTAATACGGATCGTATTGATCATCTTTACCAAGACCCTCACGAGACTGATCGAAAACTTTTCTTGCATTATGGAGATCTTGCAGATTCAATGAATTTAGTGCGAATTATTCAAGAAGTTTGCCCAGATGAAATCTATAACCTTGGCGCACAATCTCATGTTGCCGTTTCATTTGAAACTCCAGAATACACCGCAGATACAGTAGGTTTGGGTGCATTACGCATATTAGAAGCTATTCGTATTTCTGGCCTTGAGAAGAAGACTAGGTATTATCAAGCATCTACTTCAGAGTTATATGGCGAGGTGCAAGAGATACCACAAAAAGAAACCACACCGTTCTATCCCCGCTCTCCATATGCTGCAGCTAAACTTTATGCATATTGGATTACCGTTAACTATCGTGAAGCCTACGGCATTTATGCTTGTAACGGAATCTTATTTAATCATGAATCCCCATTACGTGGAGAAACCTTTGTTACACGAAAAATCACCCGTGCATTAGCACGTATCTCACTGGGTCTGCAAGATACAATATATTTAGGTAATATCAATGCACTGCGTGATTGGGGTCATGCTAAAGACTTCGTTGAAATGCAATGGTTAATGCTTCAACAAGACGAACCAGATGATTTTTGTATTGCTACAGGTGTTCAGTTCTCAGTACGTGACTTTGTAAATTTCGCCTGGGGTTATCTAGGCAAAACTATCCGATGGGAAGGTGAGGGTATGGATGAAAAAGGTTATGACTGTGAAACTGGAAATTTAATCGTAGCAGTTGATAAGCGCTACTTTCGTCCAACTGAAGTAGAAACATTGCTTGGAGACCCATCCAAAGCCAAAGAAAAATTAGGTTGGGAACCAAAGATTAGCCTTGAAGAAATAGTCCATGAAATGATGGAAAATGATATTAACATCGCTAAGCGTGATTCTTTGGTTAAAGATCATGGTTTTAAAGTGCCAGACTTTAACGAATAATATAAATAATAATTAGACTATTAGATGAATCTTAACGATAAAATTTATATTGCAGGCCACAGAGGTTTAGTTGGTTCTGCCATTGTTAGGCAACTTGAGTCAAGAGGCTTTACTAATCTTATTATGAGGACACATAAAGAGCTGGATTTGACTAGGCAAACAGAGGTTCAGGAGTTTTTTAAACAGGAAAAACCTGATTATGTTATTTTGGCTGCTGCTAAGGTTGGTGGTATCCACGCTAACAATACCTATCCAGCGGATTTTATCTATCAAAACATAATGATAGAGGCTAATATTATTAACTCGTCATATCAGAATAAGGTTAAACGTTTACTATTTTTAGGCAGCACTTGTATCTATCCCAAAGCAGTCGAGCAACCAATGCGCGAAGATGCACTTCTCACCAACCAACTAGAATCAACCAATGAGCCATACGCAATAGCAAAGATTGCAGGTATTAAGTTATGTGAATCATACAATCGTCAATATGGTACTGACTTTAGATCAGTCATGCCAACTAACTTATACGGCATTAATGATAACTTCCATCCAGAGAACTCACACGTTATCCCTGCACTTATGCAAAGGTTCCATAAGGCAAAGATCAATAATATGAAAAAAGTAGTTGTTTACGGCACAGGTAATGCAATGCGTGAATTCTTATATGTAGATGATATGGCACAAGCGTCTTTATTTATATTAGAACTAGATGAGAAAACCTATAAAGCTAATACTCAACCTATGCTCTCGCATATTAACGTTGGCACGGGCAAAGATATTACTATTAGAGAAATGGCACAAATTATGAAGGAAGTAATCGGTTTCAAAGGTGAACTAATTTTCGATACTACCAAGCCTGATGGTACCCCGAGGAAGTTGATTGATGTTAGAAAATTGAAAAGAATGGGCTGGAAGTATAGTGTTGATTTAAAAGTAGGTCTTAAAAAGACCTACGAATGGTATTTAAAGCAAAGTTATTAATGAAAGATTATTCAACATTAGTCCATCTCTGGCATCATCTCTCAAGACGCCGTCAAAAGCAATTTTGGTTGTTACTAATGCTAATGATTATTGCATCTCTTTCAGAGATAATCAGTGTAGGGGCGGTACTGCCATTTCTAGGGGTATTAACTGCACCAGAGCAGATATACCAGCAAGAACTTATGCAGCCAATCATCCAAATTCTAGAGTTGACTGAACCTAGTGAATTAATATTGCCATTAACTATCTTATTTATAATCGCAGCATTATTGGCAGGCTTTATTCGGCTTTTACTACTCTACGTTATGACGAGGCTTTCATTCGCAACAGGCGCAGATCTAAGTATTAATATTTATCGTCGAACTCTTTATCAAGAATACACAGTGCATGTGTCGCGTAATAGTAGTGAAGTAATTAATAGTATTATTACCAAAACAAATACTGTGATTAATGGAATTTTTACCCCAGTTTTAACTTTTATCAGTTCAATAATTCTACTTATTGGCATTATGAGTGCACTGTTTTTAATTAACTTTGGTGTGGCACTATCTACATTCATCGGCTTCGGTCTTCTTTATTGGTTGGTTATTCGATATACTAAAAATCAGCTTCAAGATAATAGTCAAATTATTGCCGATCAATCTACTCAAATGATCAAATCACTCCAAGAAGGATTAGGCGGGATTCGTGATGTACTTATTGATGGTTCGCAGAAATTCTATTGTGAATTATATCGTAATGCAGATTTGCCACTCCGACATGCATCGGGAAACAATCTTTTTATTAGTGGAAGTCCCAGATATATAATGGAAGCAATCGGTATGACACTTATTGCTGGGATAGCTTATGTAATGACACAGCAAGAGAGTGGCATGGTAACTGCAATCCCCGTGCTAGGCGCACTGGCACTTGGCGCTCAAAGACTACTTCCAGCGTTGCAGCAGGCTTACGGTGCATACAGCACAATAAAAGGATCAAAATCATCATTTGAAGATGTTTTGAATTTACTGAAACAGCCCTTACCAGAGTATGTAGATCAGCCACTTCAGAAACCAATCCCTTTTCAAAAAGAGATTAAACTAAAAAATATCAATTTCCGTTACTCAGAGGAATCCCCCTGGGTATTGAAAAATATTAATTTATCATTAAAAAAAGGAGCACGTATTGGCTTTATGGGTGAGAGTGGAAGCGGTAAGAGCACACTACTTGATATTATTATGGGCTTACTTCCAGCAACCAATGGAGAATTAATTATTGACCAACAGTCAATTAATGCTCAAAATCGCAGAGCATGGCTTGCACATATTGCCCATGTGCCCCAAAACATCTATCTTTCAGATGGAAGTATTGAGGAAAATATTGCTTTTGGAGTTTCAAAAGAAAAAATTGATTATCAACGAGTAAAAAAAGCGGCACAACAGGCGCAAATTGCAGGATTAATCGAGGAATGGAAGGATGGGTATCAAGCTTGTGTAGGAGAGCGGGGTGTTCGCCTATCTGGTGGACAACGCCAACGAATCGGTATCGCCAGAGCGTTCTACAAGAATGCTAGTATTTTGATATTTGATGAAGCAACTAGCGCATTAGATAATGAAACAGAGCGCGAAGTGATGGAAGTTATTGGAGATATAAGTCAAGAAATAACGGTGTTTATCATTGCGCACAGATTAACAACACTTAAAGGGTGCGATAATATAGTTAAATTAAATAAAAACTTTACTGTCCAAGTAGGAAGCTATGAAGAGATGACTAATGAAAAAAAGTGAAAAAATAGAGAAACTGTTTAAGCAATCGATCAAGACAAAGCAAGATTGTATAAAACAAGGATTTAAATCACTCCATCAAATGGCGGATTTCATAACTCAGTCAATTCAAAATGGAAACAAGATCATGCTATGTGGAAATGGAGGATCTGCAGCTGATGCTCAGCACCTTGCAGCAGAAATGCTCGTGCGTCTTAGGCCAATGAATAATAGAGAAGGTGTAGCAGCAGTATCGCTTGCACAAGATTCATCCACGATGACAGCTTGTGGCAATGATTTTGGATTTGAAAAACTTTATGAGCGTATGGTTACCTCTCTCGGAAAGGAGGGAGACTGTTTGATTGGAATTACGACTTCAGGAAATTCAGAAAATATAATATTAGCAATGAAAGCCGCTCAAGAGATGGGTATCAAAGTATTTGGATTTTTAGGGTGCAAAGGTGGTGAAGCATTAAAATATTGTGATGAGGCATTTGTTGTTCCAAGTAATGATACAGGTAGAATTCAAGAAGCACATATTACAGCTGGACATGCACTAATGGAATGTGTTGAAGACCAATTAATTGAATCTGATTATTTACATTTAGAGCCAGAGAACACTCCATGAATATAGACTATATCGATGCCATAGTCTTTGATTTTGATGGAGTCTTAACAAATAATCTTGTTTATTTAAATCAAGATGGGCTCGAGTCGGTTGCATGTTCTAGATCAGATGGGTTGGCTTTCGATGTATTACGTAAATTAAATAAACCTGCTTTTATCTTGTCAACAGAAAAAAATTCTGTTGTTAAAATGCGTGCCAAAAAATTAAATATTCCATTAATACAAGGAGTGGTTGACAAAGTATCAGCCATTAAAGAATTGGCTAGAGAAAATAAATTTCTTTTGAAAAATATCTTGTATGTTGGAAATGACCTTAATGATTATTTAGTTATGAGCATTTGTGGATATACTGCATGTCCAATTGACAGTCACCCAAAAATAAAAGAAATTTCAAAATTTATTTTAGCCACTAAAGGAGGTAATGGTGTTGTTCGAGAGTTATTAGAGCAAGTGCTTAATTTAGATTTTATACAAATTTTATATTCAAATCAGGGAGTTAAAAAATGAGTATAGTCATAATTGCAGAAATAGGAATTAATCATAATGGTGATCTGGATATTTGTAAGAAACTTATAGATGTTGCGGCAGATTCAGGTGCTGATTGTGTTAAATTTCAAAAGCGAGATATAGATCAAGTTTATACTCAAGAGTTTTTAGACTCCCCAAGAGAGAGTCCATGGGGTACAACTCAAAGAGAGCAAAAAAAAGGCCTAGAGTTTAGTGCAGAACAATATCAAGAGATTGAAGATTATTGTAAAAAAAAAGGACTTGAGTGGTTTGCGAGTGCTTGGGATATTAATTCACAAAAATTCTTACGCCAATTTAATTCAAAATACAATAAAGTTGCCTCAGCAATGATAGTGCATACGGAATTACTAAAGGAAATTGCTAGTGAAGGAAAGCATACTTTTATCTCCACAGGCATGACAACTTATGACGATATTCAAACTGCAGTAAATATTTTTCGTAAAGCAGGCTGTTCATTTGAGCTAATGCATACAGTTTCAACCTATCCAATGAAAGATGAAGATGCCAATCTCAATATGATTAAAACATTAAGAAAAAAATTTGATTGTAATGTTGGTTATAGTGGGCATGAAGTTGGCCTGGCAGTTTCTTATGCAGCAGCAGCATTGGAAATTAGCTCACTTGAAAGACACATTACATTGGATAGAGCGATGTATGGCTCAGATCAAGCAGCATCCGTAGAGCCATCTGGATTTAGACAGTTAATTGGTGCGGTTAGAAAAATTGAACTTGCAATGGGTGATGGTATTAAGAAAACGATTGAAGCAGAAGCACCTGTAGCAATCAACCTTCGCCAGCATTTAGATTGGCAGCCATAGAATGAGTTGTTATTTATGTAAAAGCAACAATTTTTATATACGCAAAGGGAGTGTGCGAGATGATGAGAATATTAATATTTTAGAATGTAATAACTGTGGGTTAGTATATTTATCATCATTAAATCATATTGAAGACAGGCACTATGAAGAATCTGGCATGCATGGTGATGAAGTTCCAGACATTAATAAGTGGTTACGAGAAACAGAATTTGACGATAAACGTCGTTATAAGTTTATCAAAGAAAAAATTACCAATAAAACAGTCCTAGACTTTGGTTGTGGTGCTGGTGGTTTTCTTGATTTGTCAAAAAAATCTGCAATTAGTGTTTCAGGGATAGAATTAGAAAAGGCATTACAAACTTCGTTCAAACAAAGAAATTTAGATGTTTTCGAAAATTTATCAAAAGCACAAGAAGTGGATAAAAAATATGATGTCATTACTGCATTTCACGTAGTTGAGCATCTTCAGAACCCGAAAAAAGTATTAAAAGAGTTGTCATTGTTGCTTAAAGATGGTGGGGAGATGATTGTTGAAGTGCCTAACTCTGAAGACGCTCTTCTAACATTGTATGATAATAATGCTTTTCAAAATTTTACTTATTGGTCTCAACACATATTTTTATTCAATGCAAAAACAATAACTGAATTAGTCAAACAGGCTGGTTTAGAGCCTTGTTGGATAAAACATATTCAGCGTTATCCATTGTCAAATCATTTATATTGGTTGGCAAACGGTAAACCAGGCGGCCACCAAAAATGGAATTTTTTAAATAATAAAAGACTTAATTCGAACTATGAAGCCCAGCTAGCAGCTATCGGTAAGACAGATACAATTATTATAGGAATTTCAAAATGCAAAACAAGTTAGGCATAATGCAAGGAAGATTATTACCAAAATATCAAGGTCGTTATCAAGCGCATCCAGTTGGTTATTGGAAAGATGAATTTGTACTTGCTAAAGAATGTGGTTTGGATTTGATTGAATTTATATTAGATTTTAATGACGTAGAAGAAAATCCATTGTTAAGATCAGGTGGAGTTGAAGAAATACTAAATATATCCAAAGAAAGCGGCGTGGAAATTAAAACTATTTGTGCTGATTATTTCATGGAAGCTCCCTTACATTCAAGTGATGATAATGTAGTAGAAGAAAGTTTTAAAATCTTAGAAAGGTTGTTAGAATCAGCCAAAGTGTTAAAAATAACAGATATTGTGCTTCCTTGTGTTGATCAGTCAAGTCTGAAAACTAAAGAGGCAGTTGTCAGGTTTGTTAAACAGATAACCAAAATTATCCCAACTATTGAAAAAGATAATATTAATCTATCTTTAGAAACGGATTTGGCGCCAAAGCCATTTGTTGAGTTGCTAGATAAATTGAACTCAAAAAATATTACAGTTAATTATGATATTGGTAACAGCGCCGCACTAGGTTTTAATTCTGATGAAGAATTGACATCTTATGGGGATAGAATTACAGACATCCATATTAAAGACAGGGTATTGGGCGGCGGACCAGTGGCATTGGGAAAAGGTAACGCCGATTTTATAAAGTTTTTTAATAAGTTAAAAGAGTTTAATTACCATGGGCCTTTTATCATGCAGGCTTATCGTGATGAAGAGGGCGTTGAAATCTTTAAAAAACAATTATATTGGATTAAAAAATATCTTCATGACTGATGTTGTTTCAATTATCCTTGCTCGTGGAGGCTCAAAAGGCATTGTAAATAAAAATATAATAGACTTTTGTGGAAAACCTTTGGTTGCGTGGACAATTGAACAATGCTTATCATCAAAGTATATTTCTGATGTTTGGGTTAGTTCTGATAGTCAAAGAATATTAAATGTTGCAGAAAATTATGGCGCTAAAACCATTAGTCGGCCTAATGATATTTCTGGAGATTTGGCAAGCTCTGAGTCAGCTTGGATTCATGCTATTGAGACAATACAAAGAGATGGCAATAATATTGACATAGTATTTGCACCTCAAGTTACTTCTCCCTTGAGAGAAACAAAAGATATAAGCAATGCTATTGAATCGTTTTATAGAGAAAACTGCGATTCAATGTTTTCTAGTTGCATAGCTGAAGACCTATTCTTTTGGGAAAAAAGTAATGCAGGAAAATTGCAGAGCGTTAATTACGATTATCTTAATCGTAAAAGAAGGCAAGACATTAAAGAACAAATTATTGAAAATGGTTCTTTTTATATTTTTAAACCAGAAACCATTCAAAACTTTAATAATCGTTTTGGTGGAAACATTGGTCATTTTACAATGGATTATTGGAAGATGTTTGAGATTGATAATTTAGAGGATTTAAAAATATGTCGTGTATTGATGCAAGAATTTTTATTAAATAAATATAAGGATTAGGAATGAAATCAGGAAGGTTGGTTTATATTAATGGCGAGTTCGTAGCAGAGCAAGACGCAAAAATTTCTATTTTTGATTCTGCTTTGATGTTTGGGGACATGGTGTTTGAAATGACTAGATCCTTTAATAAAAAACAGTTCAAATTAAGAGAGCATCTAGAACGACTTTATATGGGCATTAAGCTTTTACATATACCAATTAATATGACTATTGAAGAAATGGAACAAGCTTGTTTGAAAACTATTGAAATGAATGAGCCGGCTTTCAATGAACATGACGAACACCGGTTAATGATTAATGTTAGTCGTGGACCATTAGGATTGTACGCACCAGTTTTTGATGGCAAACTAGAGCCAACGATTGTAATTGCTGACTTTCCTCTTAAGTGGACCGTAGCGGCAATGGCAAAGTTATATGAAAATGGCATTAATGCGGTTATACCATCACAAAGAGCAATACCTGCTTCACTCATGGAACCAAAAATTAAAAATCGCAGCCGCCTTTTTTATCAGATGGCAAATATTGAAGTGTCAAAAATAAAGGGCGATAACAATTGGGCGTTGCTGTTAGATCCAGATGGTTTTATTACTGAAGGAACGGGCGATAATTTTTTTATTGTTAAAAATGATATTATTATTTCACCAGAAGGTAGAAATATCCTTAGAGGTATAAGCCGAGATTATATTTTTGAGTTAGCCGCAGAGTTGGGTATCAAATGTATAGAAAAAAACATTGAGCCCTATGATGTCTATAATGCTGATGAAGCATTTATGACTGCAACTCCTTTTTGCTTATTGCCAACAGTGTCGTTAAATGCTATAAAAATTGGTAATGGTAAAATGGGCAGCATATCAAAAAAATTACTTAAACAGTGGTCTAAAAATGTTGGATTGGATATTGAAAATCAAATTAGAGAATATGGAAAAGAAGTAGCACACTTAAACTCAGATGCACCTACACCATATCAATTTAAAAGGTAATAATGAACTTAAACCTTGCTAACAAAAAAATCTTAATAACCGGCGCATCAAGAGGAATAGGTGAGGCTATTGCTAAAAGCTTTTTACAAGAAGGGGCAAAAACATGTTTAGTTTCCCGAGGTTCTAGCGCTTTATATGAAAATGAGAAAAAATTAAGAAATAGTTATGGTCTAGAGAATGTTGTAGCTTTCAAGTGCGATTGCACTGATATTAATTCGCTTAAAATTTTAAAAGATAAAGTTGAAAATTATTGGAATAGTCTTGATGTCGTCGTAGTTAATGTTGGTGATGGGAGGAGTGTATCAGATGCTCTACCTGAGGATGAGAGATGGAAAAAGACATGGGATAGTAACTTTGAGTCTGCCTTGCGAACTGCTAGAGTTTTCTTGCCAACATTAAAGAAGTCGAAAGGGTGTTTATTGTTTGTGTCATCAATTGCGGGAATTGAAGCGTTTGGTGCACCCACTGATTATTCAACAGCTAAGGCAGCAATTATTGCGTTAGCTAAAAATATGGCAAGAAAGTTAGCTTGTAATAATGTACGAGTGAATGTGATTGCACCAGGTAATGTTTATTTTAAAGGTGGATCCTGGGATGAGAAAATACAGGAAGATAAAATTCATGTAGATAAGATAATTAAATCATCAGTGCCAATGAACCGCTTTGCAACACCTCAAGAAATTGCGGACTCTGTTGTATTTTTATGTTCGGATAGGGCGAGTTTTATTACTGGCGCTACTTTGGTTGTTGATGGTGGACAAGCCGTAGGAACTTAATGTTAGAAAAATTATTTAGATTAGATAATAAAATTATTGTTATTACTGGCGCAACAGGCTTGCTAGGTAGAAAGCATGCTGAAGCAATTGCATGTTATGGTGGTACACCAATACTTTTGGATTTATCACAGAAAGTAATTGATGATTTTACCAATGAGTTAAATGATAAATACAAAATAGGATCCGTTGGTTTTGCAATTGATATTACCAATGAAAAAGCTATTAAAGATAATGCGGAATTAGTGGTTAATATGTTCGGAAAGATTGATGGACTTGTAAATAATGCTGCCAATAATCCAAAGGTTGAAGACAATAAAGAAATTAACTTTTCTCGCCTGGAGAATTTTCCTTTAAATATTTGGAATGATGATATAGCTGTTGGTTTAACTGGTTCGTTCTTGTGTGCAAAGTATTATGGTTTTGCAATATCCAAAAATATACAAGGTGGATCGATTGTTAATATTTCATCAGACTTAGGGTTAATTGCACCTGATCATAGGCTATATAGAAAAGAAGGTGTTGATGACAGACTTCAGAATGTAAAACCAGTGACTTACTCAGTAGTTAAATCAGGTCTGATTGGTTTAACAAGGTATTTGTCAACATATTGGGCTGATAAGAATGTGCGTTGTAATGCAATGTGTCCAGGTGGTGTTGAGAATGGACAACCTGATGATTTTTTGAAAGAAGTTAGCAAAAGAATTCCACTGGGGAGAATGGCATATTCTAATGAATATCAAAGTACATTATTGTGGATACTAAGTGATGCATCCAGTTATTTAAATGGTGCAATTATATCGGTTGATGGTGGCCGGACAGCTTGGTAGATAAAATAAAGGAATAATATATGGCTTTTTTTTATTGTAATGGAATTATGCCGTCATTATTATCATCGACACTTATTGCAAGTAAGTTTAAGGATGAAAAAAATATCATTATTGTTGAAAATGCGTTGACAAAACCTTTTCTGACTCCATTTAATGAAACAAGTGACTATGAAAAAATAATTATTGATTTGATACTTCAATCATCCTCTTGGGATGAAGTTCACAGCATAACTTTTGAAAATACATATGTATCAATAAGAAGGCTACTTCCTTTATTGCCATATGTACCAATCGAAAGCTTTAGAATAATAAAAAATAAGAAAAACACTGTTGCAACTATCAATAAGATTATTTCTAGCACAAAGTTAAAAGATTTGATTGTTAGTGATAACTCAATCTTATTGAAATATTTTTATAAAAAAAAATTCAATATATCCTTTATAGAGCATGGGGCTGCATCCTACCGCAGTGGATTTCAGAAAAGAGATTTTCGATATTTTCTTAAGGGCATTATTTCAAAATTTTCCACCCTATCTCTTAATATAAAGGTGAATAGTATCTATCTATCTGATAATTGTAATAGTTACAGGTCTCAAGAGAAGATTACTAACAACAATGGAATTAGAGCCATAAGTTGTGACTTATCTAGCGATATCAAAAAGCTATATTTCAAATTTATATTGAACTTTAGAGAAAAATTTCCAAAGGCATATGACGAGTTGATTTTTATTAGAAATAAAAGTAAGCACCAAAAAATGTTTATATATCTGCCCACTGGAGAAATGATTCCAGATAAAGATTATTATCAGTATTTACAAGATCAATTAAATCAATTTGAAAGTGATAAGAATTCTTTTTTCTTAATCAAGCCACATGGAGATGATATTCATCGAGATTATCTCAATTACTTTAATTTATTAGGGCTTGAGTCTGTAACTTTTAAAGAGGAAGTTAATTTGTTTATACCAGTTGAATTTCTTACTATATTTTTCGAAAGTTCAATAATGGTTAGCTCTTATTCTAGTGCACACCTTTATATTAGATGGTGGCTAGGTAAAAAGACAATTTTCACAGAAGTAAAAAACCATCCTGTTAATAAGACTCTTGTTAATGAGTATAAAGCTGTTCACAAGGATTTTCTTAATTTGCAGTCTACTCAATAGGTTGTTTTAATATGTTTGTAAAATTTAAAAAAAATCTAACATTTGTTTCTAACAAAAATAAGAATTATCTGATTCTGGTTATTTTTGCCCTTATGGGTTTAAGCTTTGTTTTAGGCGTATTTGCAATGAGATACGACTTCATTCAGAATACATATTATTTTATAAGAGACGTTCCTAGGATAGCTAGCCATTTCTATCAAATATCAACAGCTAATATCCACGAATATGAAAATGTTTCGATAGATATGAAGTTTGACGAATATCAGGTTATTACGAATAACAGAGATAGAAATATAAATGAAGGTCACGGTATTTATACAGATGATGACTGGGCAAAAGGCAGTATTAGATTCTCTTCGATAGATTCTAAATTAAAAGCTAAAATTAGGTTAAAAGGGACGATGTCTGATAACTGGTCAAATCCAGATGGAGCTTGGTCCTTTAGGGTCAAATTAAAAGGCGGTGAAACATACGATGGTATGAGAGAGTTTTCTTTATTTAGGCCTGATACTGGGAGTGGGATTCTCGAATGGCTATTCCAGTATGCGGCAAAAAGTGAAGACTTAATAAGTCTTAATACAAAATTAGTTAAGCTAACTTTAAATGGGAATAATTTGGGGTATTACTATCTTCAAGAGCACTATAGTAAACTCACAATAGAGTCAAATAAGAGGAGAGAAGGTCCGATAGTTGGTTTTAAAAAAGAAAGACTAGTTAAATCGTGGCATTCAGATCCTTACACTAAATTAAAAATAAATGGTTTTTTAACCGCTGATGTAGAAATTACTGGAAATTTCTCCAAGCTAAAGGCTCATCAACAGAATATGGCTCAACTTGCAGTAGGATCTTTAGAGGGATTTAGAGATGGGCTTTTATCACCAAAAGAGGTTTTTGATGTTAAAGCCATGGGTAAGTATTTAGCATTACGAGCATTAATTGGATCGAATGAATTAGACTGGAAAGATGTTAAATTTTATTATAATCCTTTAAGTTCAAAGTTAGAGCCTATTTTTAGAGAGGCGCATGTTGATGACGATCTTCAAGATTGGTGGTACAGAGGACCTAGGCCATTTAATGTGCATACAAGCTTTGGACATACTACATATCAGGATATGTTGTTTGCGGATGAGGATATATATAGAGAGTATATGTTTTATTTAAGACAGTTCTCTAGTTCAAATATTTTTAGTAGTGTTATTAATAATAATAAAGACAGTTTTGATAAAATTATTTCCGCAATGTCTCTGAGTAAAAATGGAGAAAAGTGGCTAGAGAAGCTTAGACATCGACAAGAAAAGGTACATGCAGCATTAAAATACTCCGAGCCACTTTCTGCAACTATTTCTCAAGATGGACTTATACTCATAAAAAACCTGCAGCCATTTCCGATAGTTATTCATAATATCTTGATTGACAATAAAAAAGTTTATGGTGATAATTTTAAATCAATAGTTCAAGGTGTGATTAATGATGAACACTATAACAAAAAAGAATTCAAAATATCTCAAAAATCGATACCAACCGATAGTAGTATTAATGTCCTGTATTCAATATATGGAAGCAGCATTATAGAAGTTATTGATGCGAGAAATTATGCAGCTGCAGACATAGAGCAAAAAGATTTATCTTCATATAAGAAAATTTTTTATAAGAAAAATAATGAGTGGATAAACAAAGAAGATAAATTAATTATAAATTCAAGTGTTCATATTCCAAAAGGCTTTAAGGTTCGCATTCGCCCAGGTTCCGAAATCATTTTTAAAGATGCGGGGCAATTAATATTCCATGATGCTGTTGTTTTTGATGGTAGCAAGGAAAATAGAATAAAGGTTATGTCAACACCAGAGTCATTAAATGGCGGTATCTTGGTTACAGAAGCTGACGGTTTAAGTTTTATTAAATATACTGACTTTACGGATTTAAAGGGTGTTGAATTACCCGATAAACTAATATCAGGATGTGTAAACTTCTATAAATCTGATATAGAGATATATGAATCAACATTCTCAAAGAGTTACAAAAAAGATGATTATATTAATATTGTGAGTAGTAATTTTTTAATGAAGAATGTAGTAATAGATGAATCTTTTTCCGATTCTATAGATGTTGATTTTGGCAGTGGAGATTTTATAAATATTATTATTAATAATTCAGGAAATGACGGTATTGATCTGTCTGGCAGTAAAGTTACCATGGAATCGATTCATATAACTGGGTCAAAAGATAAGGCTATTAGTGTTGGAGAGGAGTCAATAGTGGACGCAAATTTAATAGTTATTGAAGATAGTTATATCGGCATAACCTCTAAAGATGGCTCTATTTTTCAATCAGTTTCAGTTACAAATAAAAACAATAAATATGATTATGTTTCTTTTGTGAAAAAGAAAGAATATGGCAACCCTTCGTTAATTGTTAAAAACAATAATGGAAGTTATGATTATGTTTTGGGGCAGAATGGATCAATAAATATTAATGGCAAAGGTTTGAAAAAAAATATGGAAAATGTCAGGGATTTCTTGTACTAAATGTTAGGGATTTCTTTTACTAAATGTTGCGTATATTAATATTTATTTATTCTATTTTTCTAGTTAATATCTCTTTAGCAGAAGAATTTATAGTTTTTGGACATGCTCAAGATTTGGTTAATAACAAAGAGGGATATAGTTCATTTATTGAGGCTATTGAGAATGAAAATGTAAACAATATATTTATTTTGGGCGATAGCAATCTTGGCGATCCAAATATATTAAGCAATTTCAAGGTTGAAAGTAAAAGTAGAGTTCACGCAGTTCCCGGTAATCACGAGTATCTTGATGATATCAAATTATATCTTGCCAATTTTAGCCAAACCAATAAAGACATTGAAACAAAAGAAGTTGTATTCTTATTACTGGATAGTAATCAAAGTTTGAATGAGGTTTTAGAACACTTGAATAGATGGAAAGATAAGTATTTTAATTCTGGAAAAACTATAATTTTATTGACGCATCACCGCTTATGGGACGACTCAATATTGAGCGCTCTTCCTTATAGGCATGACAAGAGTTATTATTTTAGAGATGTGTATCCACTTCTGTCTAATTTTGTTGATTATATTATTACAGGCAATTCTAAACGACAGCATTTTCAAGATTTAGCTGCGTCCTTGAATGGTAACTCTCCTCCAAATATTTCAACTACATATTGGGAGGAAGTCTTTCCAGATTTTAAAGCATACAACGTTGGAATGGGAAATGGTGAGCCATATGCTACATATATTAAGTTTTCTGTTGAGGATAAGATTCTATTGCCTAAAAGTCGATCTATCCAGGTGTCGAATGATATTCTTGATTCTTATGGGATTTTAGATATGGCTAAATATAATCCAGCTTGGAGGGATAAAGAATACTCACTGCAAGAAAAAATACTACACCTATTGCTTAAATTTTTTAATAAATTCTATTTGTTTATTTTTGGATTCATTGCAGGTTTGATATCAATTCTTATTATTTTTAGATATAAGAAAGTTGCGACTAAGTAGATATGATTATCCAAAATAAATCTAGAATTGAAATAAAGGCAGTGCTAAGATCGGCTGATTTTGATAAGCTTCAATCTTGGATAGTTAGTGAGACTGATTTGTTCACTCTGCATCCGGATCGTGTAAATAATAATGTATATTTTGAAACAAGTAGGTATAGCAGTGCTACTGATAATATTGATGGACTATCCAAAAGGACAAAGGTAAGGTTTAGGTGGTATGGAGATACCGAAACTTTAAGTGATAGTGGAAAGCTAGAGTTTAAAAGAAAGCATAATACCGAGGGCTGCAAGGATCAATATAAAATCAATTTTCTTAATAAAGATCTAATAGCATATAAAGATATAATTAAAACCATATCCTCTTCATTGCCTCTTGATAGGCAGATTGAATTTTCAGATTATAGTCTTCCTTTCATATTAAATCGATATCAGAGATCTTATTATTCTACTGGAGATGAAAAAATCAGAGTTACTATTGATAAATCTATCGAAGCATATGATCAGCGATGGTCTAGAAATATAAACAAAAAAATAAAAATAACTCTCCCAGATTTGGTTATTGTTGAATTCAAATTTGCGCCATCTAATAAGCCCGCATCTATTAAATTAATGAAAAATTTTCCTTTTAGAGTTTCAAAACACTCAAAATATATTAACTCTGTATTACACTCAAGATGACGGCATATAAAAAACATGCAGTATTGCTAATTGGATTCTCAAGGCCTATACATATGTCTAAAGTATTGTCCAAAATTGAAAACTATTATCCAGATGAGTTATATATTTTTGTAGACGGTGTGTCCGATATGGCAAGCCAAGAAACTTTAGAAAATAATAGCAAGGTCATTGAATTAGCTAATAATTTTTCTGGTGCTAAAAATATCAATATTAAAATTTCGCATCAAAATCTTGGTTGTGGCGTTGGGCCCGTCAGCGCTATAGATTGGGCTTTATCAAAAGAAGATGAAATTATAATATTGGAAGACGATTGTGTTCCAATTCCAGATTTTTTTAATTATATGGACAAGAACTTAGAAGAATTGAGGAATAGTGAGTGCATGATGATATCAAGTAATAAGTATGACCGATTTCCTCAATTTGGAAAGTCGATTAAAACTAGATTTACCTTTACTCATGGGTGGGCAACATGGAAAAAATCTTGGAGTCATTATGATTATAGATTAAACATGTTTAACACTAACGACCTGATAGATAAAAACTTAACTCTTAAAAATAATAAAAACATTTGGACCAAAGTAGCACAAGAGATTAAAAGTGGTAAAAATATATCCTATTGGGATTACCAATGGCAATTTTCAGTTTGGAATAATAATGGATGGTCATTACAGCCTCCAAGAAATTTATCAAGTAATATAGGATTTGATGAATTATCGACCCATACTTCAGGTCGAGACTGGAGAGAGTCAATTAAGGCCATAGATAAAAGTGCTCCAATCAAATCAGGATTTGTTGAAATTGGAGTTTTGCACAATTTTGTTATCTCTATATATAAGGGTTCTTTGCCAGGTTATATATATAGATTATTTAGATTTAAAATATAATGAAGGAAATGAGATGGAATTAAATGAATTAACTAATTCATTGGTTGGAACAATGCCTCTGGCTGTTGGTGAGCTTGTTGTTAACCTTATTGTTGGTGCTGCCCTAGCATATATTGTCCGACTGCATTTTTTTAGATATTCAAATGCATTGACAAATAGAACTGAATTTACATCAGTCTTACCATTTATTATTTTAACTACGATTCTAATTATTTCTATTGTTAAGTCATCATTGGCACTTTCTCTAGGCTTAGTTGGTGCATTATCAATAGTTAGATTTAGAACTCCAATCAAAGAGCCTGAAGAGTTAGCTTATTTATTTATCTCGATTGCAATTGGATTGGGTTTGGGAGCCAATCAAGTATTGGCTACGGTAATGTCGTCTTTGTTTATCTTAATTTTGATGATTTTTTTCATGAGGAATAAAAAATTAAATACAGGGGTGGGTGAAATATATTTAAATATTAGTGGACGTTTAGATGATAGATCTCGAAAAGATCATATTCAACATATGTTTGATAGAGTTTTAAAGATTTGCGACATGGCCTCATTAAAAAGATATATTGACAGTGAGGATGAGACAGATTTAACTTTCTATCTATCATCTTTTAATCCAGAAAATTTAGATTCATATTTAGTAAGTATGAGAAATGACTATCCTAACTTATCAATTACAGTTTTGGATCAAAGAAATCTCCCTCCTTTGTAGGCTTTAATGAAATAATTTTGTTAAGTAATAATAATTTTCATGATTAGTAAAATAAAAAGACTCGTAAAGAAAATTATTACAGAAAGAGACGATGTGATAAAAGCATCCATAGGTAGACAATTATGCTTTTCACAGAAAAATATCATAACAAAAAATCTAAAAGATATTGAATTTAAAGTATTTTCACAGTGGGGCGAAGATGGAATCATTGAATATTTAATTAATAACATACCAATAAAGAATAATTTTTTTATAGAGTTTGGTGTTGAAGATTACAATGAATCAAACACCCGATTTTTGATGGTCAATAGAAATTGGAGTGGGTGTGTTATTGATGGTTCAATAGAAAATATACAATATATTAAGAAAAGTAATTATTTTTGGAAATTTGATTTACATCCAATTCATAAATTTATAACAAAAGATAATATAAATAATTTAATTGCTAAAGAATTGAGTCGGTTAAATGTAAGCGATGTCGGGCTATTAAGTGTAGATATTGACGGAATTGATTATTGGGTATTAAGGGAAATTGAATGCATATCTCCTGAAATAATTATATGCGAATATAATGCGATTTTTAATAATAAAATACCATTAACCATCCCTTATGATGAAAATTTTATAAGGAATGATTACCATTTTAGTAATTTATATTGGGGTGCAAACCTTAAAGCATATGATGTTCTTTTGAGTAATAAGGGGTATGTTTATGTTGGAAGTAATTCACAGAATAGCAATGCTTTTTTTGTCAAAAAAAAATTAGCAGAAAAATATCTAAGTAAATTAATAGTAAGTTCAGACACAGAAAGCTCTTCATTTAGAGAATCTAGAGATTCAAAAGGCAACTTAAATTTTATTAGAGGGGAAGAGCGACTTTCTGTAATTAAAGAAATGAACTTACTTGATTTAAACACAAATAACACTAAAAAAATAAAAGATATATTCTCTGTTCAGTGATTAATTATAACGATGAACTTTTAATTGTCGGTTTGGCTCGTAATTGTGAAAAGAGATTAGTTCATAGTATTGCGAAAATCTCTTCTGCAACAAAAAAATTTAAAAATATTAAATGGCTAATCATAGAATCTGATAGTGAAGATGATACATTGAGTGCTCTTAGAGATATTCAAAAAAAAATACCGAGTTTTGATTTTTACACTTTTGGAAAGCTTCAAGACAAATTTCCTCTTAGAACAGAAAGAATTGCATATTGTCGTAACAAATATCTAGAAGAATTGGAGAATAATAACAAATATCAAGATATTAAGTATCTCGTTGTTGCTGATTTAGATGGAGTAAATAATAAATTAACTCAAAATGCTTTTGAGTCATGTTGGGGTCGTGACAATTGGGATGTCTGCACCGCAAACCAGAGCGCGCCTTATTATGATATTTGGGCTCTAAGGCACCCTATTTGGAATCCTGGGGATTGTTGGCAAGCAAGAAAGCTTTATGAAAATTTTGGACTATCAAACTACCGCTCATATTTATATGCAGTTTCATCAAAAATGATAACAATAAAGTCTAATAGTGATTGGATTAATGTCGATTCTGCTTTTGGAGGGCTTGGTGTTTATAAAAGAGGTGTGATAAGTTCAGCTAGATATATGGGCATTAATAAAACTGGTGAGGAGGTTTGTGAGCATGTTTCTTTCCATAAATCCTTAAAGAATAATCAATCTGCTAATATTTACATTAATCCACAGTTAATTAATTCAAAATATACTCAACACACTAGGCATTTAATGCCAATTATAGGATGGTTTTTTAAATTTAGAATTTTTATAATTCAACTTCTAAAAAATCGATAATATAAAAGTGAACAAAGTATACATAGTCATTCCAGTTCATAATCGAATTGAAAAAACCCTATTATGTTTACGTTCAATTTATTGTCAAAATTATAAAGATATTCATGTTGTAGTAGTTGACGATGGATCCTCTGATTTTACAAAAGATAATTTGCATTGCTCTTACCCGCAGGCAACAGTTCTGGCTGGATCTGGCAACCTTTTTTGGACTGGCGCAGTTAAACTGGGTATTGAGTATGTTTTAAATATTTGCAATAAAGAGGATTGGATTTTGCTTGTGAATAATGATGTGCAAGTTAAAAATGACACAATTAGCAAACTAGTGTCATTCTCAATCAGCTTTAACAGAAGGGTAATTGTAAATGCGGTTAGTGTTGATTCCAGTGATCAAGATACAATTATAAAGTCTGGAACTAAAATTCTATCGTGGGCTTTAAATAGAACTAAACATGTATATCATGGCGCTAGTTTAAAAAGCCTATTGTCTTATGATGCTGTTGAGGTGGACTTATTGACTGGGCGATGCTTGCTGCACCCAGTCGAAGTTTTTAATAAAATTGGCAATTACAACTCTGACTTACTTCCTCATTACGGAGGTGATGACGAGTTCACTGCTAGATCTAAGTTGTTCGGGTATAAGTTATATATATTGCCATCTGCAATTGTCTATCTTGAACAAGAAAAGACATCAAATGTTAAAAAAAATTTTTTTCATGCACTTTTTGGCATTAAATCAAACGTTAACATAGTAAATAAGTGGAAGTTTGCAAGATCTGTTGTGCCGTTTTACGCTTTTCCAACATACTATCTAATTGCCGTATTGAAATCTTTGTTTATTTTCTTTAAAAAATGAATACAAGTATTTTTCAAATATTTTTTATTTCTTTCGTATTTGCGCTGATTGTAGGAAGCGGTTTATATGGATTTGGGAATGATTTTTATGCGGCATATTACAAGTCAAATATTCACTGGGGTGGCATCAGAGATCGATTAGGTTGGATGATTTCAACATTTACAATTTATAAGGTTCATATTGGCGTTTATCTTGTTTCATTTTTGCTTGCTATTTCAACAGGGTTGATCTTTATTAAAACCTCATATAGGTATTTTGAAAAAAATAAATTATTTTTTTTTGCCTGTTATATTATGTTGCTCCATACTTGGCCCATAATTATGTCTACATCTAACGCGATGAGACAGGGGGTTAGCATGTCATTTTTATTTATAGCGTTATATTTTTTATTGTCTAAAAGGTATTCCTGGTATTTAGTTTCGTTGGTTCTTGTTGTTATGACTCACAAATCTGGGATATTATTAGCCTCATTATTAGCTGGATTTAATCTATGTAGCAATCTGATTCAAAATCGGTTTGACTCTCTTTATACGCATAGAAACTTGCTTATAATCACATGTTTCTTATCAGCCATAATTTTATATTTTGTAATATCATTGATATTTCAAAACCATGTAGAATCTAAAATAATAATGGGCGACTATAGATACCCATTCCTTTTAATAAATACTGTGTATATTTTTATATATGCAAAATATTTATTTATAAAATTTAATCAAGTTGATATTTTTTTACTTGTCTGCAGTTTTATTTTTCCAGTATTTTTATTTCATGAGTTTAACTGGGAGTATGAGAGATTAAATATGATGATTTTGATACTTTATATGATTTCATTTTCAAAAATATTTGTGGATCGAGATAAAAAAATTACGCTATTCTTTGCTATATCTCTATTATTACTTATGACAATTTATACAGGGATGTATGCATCGTTAAAGTGAATTTAAATAACAAAAAAATATGTATAGTTGGGCTTGGATATGTAGGTCTTCCATTGGCAGTTGCCTTTGCAAGTAAATTCAAAGTTATTGGCTTTGATATCAGCGAAAACCGTATTCAAGAACTTAAAAATGGATACGATAAAACGCTTGAGATTGAGGATGACTTGTTGCAGTCAGTAAAGTCTAATATCATCTATACAACAAATATACAAGATGCTCAAGACTGTAATATTTATATTGTTACTGTCCCAACACCAATTGATTCAACTAACCGCCCCGATTTAATACCATTGATTAAATCTTCTAAAGAGGTCGGATTAGTTTTAAATAAAGACGATATTGTTATTTATGAATCAACTGTTTATCCTGGTGTTACAGAAGATATTTGTGTACCAGAGTTAGAAAGATCATCAGGGCTGACTTTTAATAAAGATTTTTTTTGTGGCTATTCGCCAGAGAGAATTAACCCTGGTGATAAAAAGCATACAGTGACCAAAATCCCAAAAGTAACCTCAGGATCAACGCCAGAAATTGCTAAAAAAGTTGATGAGTTATATAAGCAGGTTATTACAGCAGGTACATATTTAGCATCAAGCATTAAAGTTGCTGAAGCTTCTAAGGTTATTGAAAATACTCAGCGTGATGTTAATATTGCACTTATTAATGAGTTGGCTCTTATTTTTGATCAAATGGACATTGATACTAATGAGGTTATTGAGGCGGCCGCTACTAAATGGAATTTTATCAAATTTACCCCTGGATTAGTAGGTGGTCATTGTATTGGTATTGATCCGTATTATCTTACTTTTAAGTCTGAAGAAGTAGGGTACAAGCCGGATCTTATTTTGGCAGCTAGGAAGATTAATAATAGCATGAGTAAATATATTTCCGACCAAACTATTAAAGAAATGATTAAGGCCAGAAAGACTATTAAAGGTTCAGAAGTACTTATACTTGGTGTTACTTTTAAAGAAGACTGTCCAGATATGCGTAATAGCAAGGTAATCGATATCATTGAGGAGCTTAAAGACTTTGGTATTAATGTTGATGTATATGACCCGTGGGTAAATAATGAGCTAGAAAGTAACTGGTATAAACATGGAATCATTGACAATCCACTTGATGGGGATAAGAAGTATGATGCCATTATTGTTGCGGTAAGTCATAAGCATTTTAAGAACTATACAAAAGATGACTATAAACTACTGTCCAATGGGGAGGGGGTGATTATAGATATTAAAAATATTGTCAATAATCCAACTTGGAGACTGTAAGTATCTTTTTTGGATAATTGAAATTCAACAATTTAATGAAAATCATATACCTTCACCAGTACTTTAATACTCCAGAAATGTCAGGAGGGGTTCGTTCTTATGATATTGCAAAGCACCTTGTTGACAATGGTCATAGTGTTGAAATGGTTACAACTAATAGATCTTTAGCCAATGGTATTGACTGGAAAATATCCAATAAAGGTGGTATTAATGTCCATTGGTTTTCTTTATTTTATTCAAACAAGTTGAGTTATTTTAAAAGATTATTAGCTTTTTTTTCATTTGCATATCACGCGGCTAAAAAAGGGTCAGAATTACAAGGTGATGTTGTTTTTGCTACAAGCACCCCATTAACAATTGCCATTCCGGCGCTTTATATTTCATGGAGGAAATCAATACCTATAGTATTTGAGGTGCGTGATTTATGGCCAGATGTACCAATTGCTGTAGGCGTGATTAAAAATCCTATTGTTAAGTATTTAGCTAAGTTTTTAGAAAGCTATACTTATACAAAATCTAAAGCAGTTATTGCACTATCTGATGGAATGAAGGATGGGATTATTAAAGCTGGCTGTCAAGAAAATAAAGTTTTTGTTATTCCTAATTTTAGTAATCGAGAATTGTTTAGTACTAAAAATACAGGTAAAGAGTTTCGTGCAAAGAGAGAGTGGCTAAAAGACTCACCATTGCTGGTTTATGCAGGTGCGTTTGGAATGATCAATGGAGTTGATTATTTGGTAGATATCGCTGAACAGTTGGTTGTATTAAAGTCAGATATAAAAATATTATTAATTGGAAGTGGTAAGCAGTATAAAAATATTATTCTTTACGCTCAAAAGAAGAATGTTTTAAATAATAATCTATTTATCGAGGATGAAATCAGTAAATCAGAGTTGCCACAATTATTAGCAGCAGCTGACCTTGCAAGTAATATTGTTATCAATGTTCCTGAAGTTTGGAATAATTCTGCAAATAAGTTTTTTGATGCACTTGCTTCAGGAACCCCTGTTTTAATAAATGGCGGTGGTTGGCAGGCAGATTTAATAAATTTAGAAGATGCTGGAATTACAACTTTTGGTCTAACTATACATCAAGCAGCTTTAAAGATTAATGAATTTTTGCATAATAAAGAAAGGTTAAGTAGGTCATCAAAAAATGCACGGATAATTGCCAAGAAGTATTTTGATAAAGATGATTTAGTGAAAAAAATAGAGCGAATTCTAATTTTGTCAATAAGCAAGAAAGGTATAAATTCTTCTATGGAAGATTTATAATGATTCTTAACTAAATTTTAAGAATTACAAGTGATTAAAGTGAAGCGACTTTTTGATTTATTCTTGATTTTTTTAAGCCTCCCATTAATGATTCCTGTTTATTTATTTATTGCGTTGTTAATATTTACTCGATTTGACTCTTCAGTTTTATTTAGGCAGTATCGTCCAGGTTTAAATGGAAAAATATTTAATCTGTATAAATTTAGAACAATGACTGATGAGTGCGATAAAAATGGAGTTATTTTACCTGATGAGGCCAGGCTTACTAAATTTGGAAAATTTATAAGATCAACAAGTCCGGATGAGTTGCCTAGTTTATGGAATGTTTTAAAAGGCGATATGAGTTTGGTAGGGCCCAGACCATTATTGGTGGAATATTTACCTTTGTACTCAACTCAAGAAGCTAGGCGTCATGAAGTTAAACCGGGAATTACAGGCTTGGCACAGGTCAATGGTCGTAATGCAATTGGTTGGGACGAAAAATTTGATTTAGATGTTTGGTATGTTGATAATCAGTCAATATGACTAGATATAAAAATATTATGTGGATGACTGTAAAAAAAAGTTATCGAGTTAAAGTTTCTAACGTTTTTAAAAATAATTTATTTATCGAAAAGTCTTTACCTAAAAAAGAAATTCCTTCAGTGTTAAGCGCAGCAACGACAGCGAGTGCGTTATTTATTGATAAGCCGGAAATGCGGCCAAATTCAGTCAATAAGTTTTTTGATGCTCTAGCTTCGGGTACCCCATTAATGATTAATTACGGCGGTTGGATGCATGAGTTGATCGAGGCGCGTGATTGCGGCGTTGTGAGGTGGCAAAAGCCAATTTAACAAGTTGCTTGGGAGTTAGACCAAAAAATGCACGATGAACAATGGCTTAAGCAAGCATCACAAGCTGCAATGAAATTAGCTGAAGATTGTTTTGATCGGGATATATTAGCTAATAAGCTGATTGCAGTCTTGCAAGCTACTGTTGAGGGTAAGTCACAGAGAGCTGCTAAGAAAGCGCCTTAAAATTATTCTTAACTTGTAATTGTATTACTTCTTCAACAATTAGTTTTCGTATAATTAAATGATTGGATACAAAGCTATTTTATTTAATGATCTTCTTTGGAGAAAGAATCAAGGGGGGCTTTTTTTATTATCTCCGCCCGGTAGACTAAAAAATTTTGATCATGAAACCGCTAAGCAGCTCTTAAAAACGAGTGGTCAATTATTTATTCGCTGGGAATCGGAATTTGACAATGTTGTGGAATCACCTTGGTGGCATGTTATTAGGGATGAGCCATTATTGATTCATGGCTTAAGTAAAAAAATGCGTTATCAAATAAGAAGAGGTATTAATTCCTTTAGGTGTGAGCCGGTCTCTCGCTCTGTTATTTTGAGTTTAGGTTACGACGTGTATAAAAAGGCTTATAAGCGCTATGAAACGCACGAAAAAGAATATACAGAAGTTGAATTTTTAGAATCGGTTTATTCTTTGCCCGAACAAACTGAGTTTTGGGGTGTTTGGAGTAAAAGTACTAGTGAGCTTGTCGCATTTAGCGAAAACTACGTAGAATATAATACGTGTTGTTTCATTAGTATGTGGTTTGATCCGTCATCTTTAAAGGATTATTCTTCGTATGTACTTTTTTTTGAGATGATAAGTCATTATATTAATGATAGAGATTTTAGATATGTATCTAATGGGTCCAGAAATTTAAGTCACAACACCAATATACACGAATTCTTAATCAACAAGTTTGACTTTCATAAGGCGCACGCGAAATTGAATGTTGAATATGTATCCTGGTTAAGATTTTTAGTTGCTGTTTCTTACCCTTTTCGTCTATTTTTAGGCAAGGTTCCCCTAAAATTATTTCAAAAAGTATCAATACTTCTTGCCCAAGAAGATATTAGTAGGTCCTGCGCTAAATCTTAAGTTGTATTAGAAAACAAATTCGGTAAATTATAAAGATATTTAATGTCGGCACTTTCATTGCAACAGACCTTGGCCAAGCGTTCTTTTGATCTTGTTTTTTCTTTCTTTGGCTTGAGCATTACTTGGTGGCTTATCCTATTGGCTTGGTTGGGTTCCAGTTTTGACACTCGATCCAATGGATTTTTTATCCAAAAGCGAGTGGGTCGTGATGGTAAAATTTTTAGATTGGTTAAAATTAAAACAATGCGCCCAATAGATGAAGTCACTACTACAGTAACTCGTCGAGGCGATCCTCGGATTACGCCTTTGGGTACTTTTTTTCGCAGAACCAAGATTGACGAATTACCACAGTTATGGAACGTATTTGTTGGTGATATGAGTTTTGTGGGGCCGCGGCCAGACGTTCCTGGATTTGCTGATAGGTTGCATGGTGAAGCTCGTGCAATGCTCTCAATTCGTCCGGGGATAACAGGACCTGCTACCTTGAAATATCGTAATGAGGAAGAAATCTTGTCGCAGCAGCCTGATCCAGAGTCCTATAATCGAAATGTTATATGGCCAGACAAGGTAACTATCAACCTAGATTATATTCGTAACTGGTCGCTTCGTAGTGATATTCGATACATTTTAGAAACGGTTTTTCATTAAATGCTAAATGGACCATTTTCCCCCTGGCCCTCTTACACAGAAGAAGAGTCTGTAGCTGTTTCCCAAGTTCTTACATCCAGCAGGGTAAATTATTGGACTGGTACTGAATGCCGTATGTTTGAGAAAGAATTTGCAGCATTTTCAGATACTCAATATGCAATAGCCGTTTCAAATGGAACTAATGCTTTAGATCTTGCTTTTATTGCTCTTGGGGTGGGTAAGGGTGATGAGGTTGTTGTTACCTCGCGTACCTTTTTAGCATCTGTGTCATCCATAGTTAATTCAGGTGCTACCCCAGTTTTTGCAGATATTTCGCTTGATTCACAGAACATAACAGCTGAATCAATTTCAAAAGTATTAAGTCAAAAAACTAAAGCGATTGTCTGTGTACATCTGGCTGGTTGGCCTTGTGATATGGACCCGATCATTGAGCTTGCTGATAAACACAATCTGTTTGTTATTGAAGATTGCGCTCAAGCTCATGGTGCTAAATATAAAGGACGATCAGTTGGCTCAATAGGGCATGTTGGTGCATGGTCTTTCTGCCAAGACAAGATTATGACCACTGGCGGTGAAGGTGGCATGGTCACGACTAATGATCGTGAATTGTGGTCTCGCATGTGGTCGTATAAGGATCACGGGAAGAGTTGGGAAGCTGTTTACGAGAGACAACATCCGCCAGGTTTTCGTTGG
>Ga0181565_10000506_pt1 | contig 29278 bp, 20 predicted proteins | sample 101ome_16_FD_129661 | JGI IMG/M metagenome (GOLD analysis project Ga0181565, IMG submission 129661) | Coastal salt marsh microbial communities from the Groves Creek Marsh, Skidaway Island, Georgia - 101401AT metaG (megahit assembly) | ecosystem: Environmental > Aquatic > Marine > Intertidal... | reverse complement strand
GCACGCTTCTCGAGATGTTTTCGTCGCAAGCGACGCAAAAGACGCAAGCGTGCGAAGACGAGGACGAGGACACCGGCGAGATTGTTTTACAGTAGGCATAGTAATTGTACGTAGTTTATAAAAGAATGTTGTCTTCATCGAAACGCCTTCATGTCGCTCTGCGCGTCGACGCGTTCGCGCATCGACTGCACGACGCCGTCGCCCAACACCGCCTTGGTCGGATCCTTCATGAATTGATTCTCTGCGTCCTCGCTGTGATACACGCACGACACCTCCGGAGACTTGTCTAAATCGCCGACGAACGCAAAAGTGTTCAGATGCTGCTTACACACGTCCTCTGTCTTCTTATCGACGACGTTGCTTCGCTCCAACACGCCCCAGTTCGACCGTCTGAGCACGCACCCCGGCTTCACCTCCGGCTGCGCCACGTACACATTGAACGGATTCAACGACAAAAACACGCGCTGATCGAACACCATCGCCGACGCCCCGTTCGCCATGCACAGCTCCGAGCTCGGCGTCCGCCTATCCAAAATTTCTCTCGACGCCACGTTGGACGGCTCGAGGTCCACCGCCGTGTCGAACACCACCCCGGCCCCGATGCCGATCACGAACGCGCCCGCGACGAGAAACTTATTCAACTCCCGCCCCGGTCCATCACCGCTTCCGCGCTCGTCGTCGTACCCGTTCCACCCGTCTCCGGGCGGTCCGCCCCCGCGCGCCGGCGGCGCGTACTCGTACGACCCCTCGCGCCGTCCCGCCTCTCGCATGCGGTCACCTCTCGCGACGCGCGACGACGACGACGGTCTCGCCGCGCGTTCGTACACCGCGCGATCGTCGCGCGCGTCGTCGTCGAGATCGTCGTCGCCGAACGCGCGCGTCGCGACGCGCGAGGCGGGACGTCGTCGTCGTCGCGGCGGTCGAAAATTCTCCACCGCTCGCACGCGCGACGCCGACGCGCGCCGACGCGTCGCGAACGCGTGGGACGCGGACGAGGACGTCGCGGTCGTCGTCATCGTCGTCGTCGCCGTCGTCGTCGCGCACCGCATGTCGCGCGCGTGCGTTCGTTCGCTCGAGCCGCGGTGATGACTGACGTACGCACGCCACTTCACGATGCTGGCCACCTCAACCTCCACGACGACGACGACCGCGCGCGCGACGCTCCGTGGCGCGTCCGTGCGCGCGCACCGATGCGTCGCGCACCGTCGCCGTTCGCGCGCGCAGACGCCGCGCGCCGCGCTCGGGGAATCCCTGTCCATGTATCTCACCCGCCAGGCTACGGCCGGAACGATCGACGGCGACCTCGCCATCGCGCTCAACTCGGTCGCCGTCGCGTGTAAACGCGTGCGCGCGCTCGTCGCGAACGCGCCGTTGGCGGGGAACACGGGCGCGGCGGGTGGGTCGAACGCGTCGGGGGATGAACAGAAGAAGCTCGACGTCATCGCCAACGACGTCTTCGTCGAGACGTTGTCGGAGTGCGGACGCGCGGGAGTCATCGTGACGGAAGAAGAAGACGTGCCGATCGCAGTTGAACGCGTGAATGGATCGGGATACATCGTGACGTTCGATCCGATCGATGGATCGAGCAATCTCGACGCATGCGTCACCACGGGTTCGATTTTCGGCGTGTACGCGCCAGGCGAGTGCGAGATTAAAGAGACGGATACGCCGGAGCAAACGCTCGAGAATTGTTTGACGAACGCGAAGCAATCGGGCGAGGCGCTTGTGGCGGCCGGGTATTGCATGTTTTCGAGTTCATGCGTGTTCGTGTTGACCGTCGGCGACGGCGTGTACCAGTTTGATTACGACGCCGCGTCGGGCGAGTTTTTAATGACGCGCGAGCGCATGCAAATTCCCGACGGGAAGGACATGCAACGCATCTATTCGTGCAACAACGGGAACGTGAACCTCTGGGCGCCCGAATTGAAGGAGTTCGTCGAGCATTTACAAGACGGCGGTTCGGACGGCGGGAAACCGTGGAGTTATCGCTACATCGGCGCTCTGGTGGCGGACGCGCACAGGACGCTGTCGTATGGAGGTATATGGCTGTACCCGGGTGACTCGAACGCTCCGGAAGGTAAGGCACGTTTGCTCTACGAGATCGCGCCGGTGTCCATGCTCGCCGAGCAAGCGGGCGGGATCTCCATGCGCGGCGCCAAGGCGGACGAACGCGTTCTCGAGGTGACTCCGGAACACATTCACCAAAAGAGCCCGATGTTCGTCGGGTCGGCGTCCGCCGTTCGTTCGCTTCAGGAATTCTTGAAGAACAAGTGAGCGATTCATTCTTAATATTGTTGTCAATTCAATCCAGTTACATTACGCGGCTCTATTCAAAATCGCTGTCGTCCTCGTCGTCTTCAGATTCCTCGCTCTCTCCCTCAGATTCGTCGTCCAACTCCATCTCTTCGTCGTCGTCGTCGTCGTCGTCGTCGTCGTCGTCGTCGTCGTCACCTCGGTCGGAATCCTCGTCGTCTTCGTCTTCGCTATCTATGATGATGACCGGTTCCTTCTTTTGACGCTTGGCGGGCGGTTCTTTCGTCTTCTTCTGCGCCGACGCCGACGTGCGCGAGGGCGCGTCGACTGACGGTCGAACCACGGGCGGCGGCTTCACCAGCGAAGGCGAGGGCATAAAACTCTCCACCTTGCCTCGAATCACCACGGGCGACGCCACGCGTCCGTCGTCGTCATCGTCGCTCTCCTCCTCGACGTCGCTATCGTCGGCGTACATCTTCTTCCGCGCCGCCGTCGCCGCCTGACGTCGCGGTCGTCTCCCACCGTTCGCGTCGTTCGCCGCGTTTTCCTTCGCATCCGTCGCCGCGTTCGCGCCCTTCGTTGTCGTCGTCGTCGTCGTCGTCGTCTCCTTGCTCATTTTCCTGCTCGTCTCGGCGGCGACGGATGCTCGCCAATCCGTCTCCGGCGCGCCCGCCAAATCCCCGAGCGCCTCGGGCAAGGGTAACGGCTTCTCTTCGGGATTCTCCTCGCGAGTCCCGATCCAATACCAACTCGGAAACACGATGACGCTGTCGAACCACTCCTCCAAATTCATTCGATCCTTGGATTTCGCGTTGAGCGTAAAGTATCGCGTCGACGTCGGACGCACGATGCTCCCGAGCAACTTCATCCGTCCCATCGCGAAATCCAGGTACACCACCGGCGATTGCGTGTGCATCTCTCGCATCTCCCCAATCTTCCCCTCCTTGGTCGCGCTCAGTTGTCCCGGAAAGAGCATGGCGTACCTCGCCTTTTTCGCCGACGATTTTTTATACACATCCTTCCCGTCCCTCTTCAACAACGCCTCCGACGCGTCCATCTCCACCGCTGCCGTCGCCGGACGCGCGGTGGAGATCATCTTGACGTTAACACCGCGCTCGTGCGCCGCCTTGGCGCGCGCCGTCGCCATCGCGTCGTCGTCGTCGGTGTCTTTTCCCATGGCTGACTTTTGGTGATTTTCAAAAAATCAAAATCAAATCGCGTCCGACGCGCGACGTCTCGCGCCTCTCCGCGCGCGCGTCCGTCGCGTTTGTCGCGTTTGTCGCGTTCGTCGCGTTTGTCGCGTCTCTCGTCGTCGTCCACGTCGAACGCCCGCGACTCTCACGCACGCCACACTCTCGCGCGCGTCGCACACGACCCGACCGTCATGCTCCGCGCCGTCGCCTCCACCGTCGCGCGCGTCGCGAGACGCCATCGCGCGCGCGACGCCATCGCGTCCGTACCTCGCGTCCCCCATCCCCAGCCGTCCTCGCGTCTCGGCGCCGGCGTCGTCGTCATCGTCCCGGCCGCCGCCGCCGCGAGCGAATCCTCGCGACGCATCCTCGCGCGCGCCGCCTCGGGCGCGTCCGCGAGCGTGTCCGCTCATGACTTCCGCGACGACGACGCGCGTCCTTTTCGTCGCGCCGCCGTCGTCGCGCGCGCGCGCGGACGACCGAAACGAGGCGGGGGACGAGGGAGGGGTGGGGGACGCGCGAGGGGCGACGCGCCGCCTCGCGAGTGCGTCGATTTCGACTCGGATCGACCGGCGAGACGACCGAAGAAGACGACGTCGACCAAGATGCAAGAAGCGGTGGATTCGTTCGTCGCCGCGTCGCGAGAGAGCGATGGATCGGATGGATTCGAGGATTACGTCGACGTGTTCGATGAACGCGACGAAGACGCCGAAGCGCCGCTCGTCGAACGCGAGCTCGAATTGGCGAGTCAAGGCCGCGGTGCGACCGTGAAACACGTCGAATTCGTCCAGGCGTGCGTGGATTTAAAGGGGTGTCCGAAACCGACGCTTCCAGAGATCGCCTTCATCGGACGATCGAACGTCGGGAAGAGTTCGTTGGTGAACATGTTGACGAATCGAAAATCGCTCGCCAAGACGTCAAAAAATCCGGGCAAGACGCAAACCATCAATCACTACCGCATGACGACCGGGGATGGGAAATTTTATCTCGTCGATCTTCCCGGGTACGGATTCGCCAACGCCCCCGAACATTTACGCGAAAAATGGGCGGCATTCACGCGAGAATACCTCTTAAACCGCGAGACGCTCATCACCGTCATGCTCTTGATCGACTCGACGGTGAAACCGCAACGGTTGGATTTAGAGTGTCTCGATTGGCTCGGCGAGGCCGGCGTTCCCGTGACCATCGTCTTCACGAAAGTGGATAAGCGCAGAAAGGTGAAGACGGGCAAACGCGCCGATCCGGCGGAAAACGTCGAACGCTTTTGTCGCGAGGTGAGCGAGTATTGGGACGAATTACCGCCGATGTTGTACACGTCGGCGGCGAACGGCGAGGGGAAGCGCGAGGTGCTCAATCACATCGCCACGCTGCGACAATTTTTTAAGAAACCGTTGGACGAGCGCGCGTTGGGCGTCGACGTCGAGTCACCGGACGACGACGTCGTGGAAGAAGAAGCCGAAGAAGACGACGCGGTGGAAGATTTTCGCGACTTCGACGACGACGAAGACGATTGGAATTAATAATCACACCAATCACGCGCCGCGTCCGCACACCCCGGCGCATGCTCGGCCGCGTCGTCGCGCGCGCACGCACGCACGTCCCACCGTCGTCGTCCTCCGCCTTCCCATCGTCGGTCTCGTCGCGCGACGCCGCCTCGCGCATCGTCATGGGCCATCGCTTTTCATCCGCATCACCATCGACGTCGTCCCGCGCGCGCGCCGTCGACGACGACGTCCCGACGACGACGTCCACGTCCACACGCGCTCGTCAACGATCGCGTCCACCGACGTCGACCGCCGCCGCGCCCGCGATCGCACCGGATGGATGGGAAAAGACGCTCGAGACGATCAAGCGGTTTCGCGCCTCGGGACCGCCGGCGGCGGTGGACTCCATGGGGTGCGAAAAGATCGCCGACGTCGACGGTGATACCGTCGACGACGATCGATACAGACGATACCTCACGCTCACGAGCGCGATGTTGAGCTCACAGACGAGGGATGAGATCAATCACGCGGCGATGCGACGATTACGCGCGCACGGGTGCACGCCGGCGCGCGTGGCGGCGACGGAGGAAGACGCGTTGGACGCGATGCTCAATCCCGTCGGGTTTCATCGACGGAAAGCGCAGTATCTCCGCGCGACGGCGAAGATTTTATTAGAGGAGTACGACGGGGACATTCCGAGGAGCGTGGAGGCGTTGTGCGCGCTTCCGGGCGTGGGACCGAAGATGGCGTACCTCGTCATGAACGTCGCGTGGCGGCAACCGACGGGGATCTGCGTCGACGTGCACGTGCACAGAATTTCCGAACGGTTGGGGTGGGTGCCGCCGACCGCGATCGGGAAGAATGGGTCACCGAGGAAGAAGACGCCCGAGGACACGAGAGCGGCGCTCGAGTCGTGGTTACCGAGAGAGGAGTGGATCGACGTCAATCCGCTTCTCGTCGGTTTCGGACAGTTGACGTGCACGCCGCTGCGTCCAAAGTGCGGGGAGTGCCCGCTCGCGGCCGACGGGTCGTGTCCGTCCGCGTTCAAGGAATCGACGCCGAAACCGAAAGCGTCGTCGTCGACACCGGCGAAAAAGAAAATTAAAATCGAAATCGAGGAGTGAGACGCCGAACGCGCGTCGCTCGAACGCTCGAACGCTACCGTTTTACAATTCATTTTTTTTACGAAGCGCGTGGTTTCGCTTGCGGCACGTACGCCACGCGCGCCGACGTCGGTACCGTCGTCGTCTCCCCACGCGTCGCATCATCGGCATCGCTCGACGCGCGTCGTTTTCTCTCGTCGTCTTCGGCGTCGACGCGTTCGCGACGCGCCGACGCGTTCTCCTCCTCGTCATCCGGAACCACCAATCCGACGACGTACAGCGCGAACACCGCGCTCGCGACGACGACGCACGCGCGTTTGATCCACCGCACCGCGCGCGTCCCTCGTCCCGCGCGTTCGTCACCCCGTCGCGTCGTCGTCGTCGTCGTCGAATCGTCCTCCTCAGCCCCGTGGTCGTCCACGACGACGTCCTCCTCCTCCCGCGCCGCCGTCGTCCTCGCCGGCGCGTCCATGGCGTCGGAGACGGTCGGTCGTCCCGCGTCGGACGGTGGACCGAGAGACGACGACGACGACGACGACGACGCGTCCGTCCGTCTCTGTCGACGCCATTCCTCCCCGATCGACCTCACCCTCATCGAACGGCCTCCGTCATGGCGCGTCTCTTTCTCGACCGCGAACCGCTGACGCAATACAAAGACCGCGCCTTCAAGGGCACGATCGACGAGTACCTCGACGCTTTACGTCGAAGCTCGACGCTCTACGTCGGGAACGTGAGCTTTTACACCACGGAGACGCAGATGCACGCGTTGTTTTCTCGATGCGGCGCCGTCAGACGCATCGTCGTCGGACTCGATCGCGATCGACGCACGCCGTGTGGATTCGCCTTCGTCGAGTACGAGACTCGGGCGAGCGCGGAGGCGTGCGTGCGGTACCTGAACGGGACGACGTTGGACGATCGGGAGATTCGCGTGGATTTCGACTGGGGATTCGTCGACGGGAGAGAATTCGGGCGAGGGAAGAGCGGGGGACAGGTGCGAGACGAGTACCGGACGTATTACGACGCCGGACGAGGGGGGTACGGGAAATTATTGAGAGATGAGTTGGAGGAGATGCGGGCGAGGGATGGAGGCGCACGAGAGGACGGCGACGAAGGGCGAGACGCGGCGGCGGTGGGCGAGAAGCGCGCGCGCGAGTAGAGCGAACGCGCGACGCGCGACGTCGAACGCGGCGCGACGTCGACCGATCGATCGATGACGGATGTGAATACGAATTGTTTTAGAGCGCGTACGACGACCCGGCGACGCGCGACGCGACCGATCGAGCGTCGCGCGTACGCGCGCGAACGCGAACCCGCGCGCGCGCTCGAACGCCCTCTTCTATTCGACCGATGAGGACTCAACGTGAGGGGGACTACTGAACGAGACGTCCCTTCGCGCGATTACCCAAACGTCGCGCCGCACACGTCGTCGTGAGACGCGGGACGCGGAGACGCGGGACGCGGAGACGCGGAGACGCGGAGACGCGGGACGCGGAGACGCGTCGTCGTCGCCCGGACGGACCGGACCGTGTGTGGAATCTCGCGCGCGCGATTCATTCGTTTGGATTTCAATTCATTCGCGCGCGCGTCCGATATGGGGTGCGCGTCGAGCCGTGTGAGCGATGGAGACGACGCGGAGGAGAGAAAATCGACCAGAGCGCGTTTGGTGACGCTAAAGATGGTGCGAGGGGCGCTGCCGTTCGCGTTCGCGGATGCGTACGAGGTGGAGGAGGTGCACGCGTACGAGGAGCGAGAGTGTCACTGCGCGGCGAGGTGTCGAGAGGACGGGAGTCTGTGCGCGGTGCGGTGCATCGCGGTGAGTAAGAGGGGAAGCGAGAAGACGACGTCGATTGCGCAGTATAATTTGGAGCAGTACGCGCTGAATACGCTGAATCATCCGAACGTGGTGCGGTTGCACGAGACGTATTACGACGAGCGGAGAAAGCCGGCGTTGGGGGTGTTCGTGATGGATCACGCGGCTGGACCGCGGTTATCGGAGGAGGTGAGGAGTCGACCAGACTGTAGGATGAGTGAGAATGATGTGAGGGAGATCATGGTGCAGTTGGCGGACGTGTTGAAGAGTTGCGCGGAATCGAGCATGGTGTGCGGGTCGTTGGATTTGGACACGGTGGTGTTGCGAGAAAAGAACTCAGAGAGATTGGACGTCGTGCTCACGACGATGAGGTACGCGTGCATGATGGGGCAGCCTCTGGCGTATGACATGGAATTCGTCAACTACGAGATCGAGGACGAGATGGAGGAGACGGTGACGCGCACGTACGCGATGTGCGCGGGGAGAAACATGCACTACATGGCGCCCGAGCTCATGACGCCGTCGTTGAGACCGGGTCTAGACCCATCCGTGGACGTGTGGGCGTTCGGAGTCATAATGTACGCATTATTAGCCGGATATCAACCCTTTGAAGGCGAGGACGAGATCGCGCTCGCGGAAAAGATTAAAAGTGGGAATTTCGTGGCGTTCAGCTACGACTGCGAGACGTGGGACTCCGTCAGTCTCGGCGCCAAGGACTTGATCGCCGGGTGTCTTCGCGTGAGAACCTCGCGTCGATACACCATCGATCGCGTCTTACGCCACCCGTGGATCCGCAAATACATCGATCCAGACGCCACGTTCAATCCTCTCGATTCAGAGTCCGGTGTACTCACCCCGCCCAGGTCCCTCTCCCACGACGACTTGAGCGAACGCGGACACTTCTTTTAGCCCACCCCGTTTAGGTCTCACTAGCCAGTATTTCAGACGACCTTGTAGTAAACACGCCCTCCGTTTCAGTCACCGCACGCGTCGCGACGCGCGTCGCCGACCGACCGAACGCGACTCGACGGATGAAACGGTCCGCGTGTGTGCATCCAAGGAACCGACTCGCCCGCGCGATCGAGACGCGCGACGTCCGTCGTCACACGCCGCCTCGCGCCCGCGCGCCGCGGTGACGTCGACTCGGAGACACTCGAACGCGTCCGTCGAGACGTGTCTCGGCGCCGTGCGCGTCCGCGTCGACGTACGAGAGGTGCGCACAGTCGCGACCACCGCCGCCGCCGCCATCGCCGCGTCGTCATGACCTCGCGCGAATCGCGCGGGAAGACGCCCTCCGTCGCGCGACACCGACTGCGACAGGGAAGTCTGGTGCAGCGTGAGATCGAGAGCGCGAGTTTTAGCTTTTACGACGCGGATGAGGTGAGGAAAATCTCGGTGAAGAGGATCACGAACCCGGTGCTCTTCGACGGATTGAACAACCCGGTGAGCGACGGTCTGTATGACCCGGCACTGGGGCCGACGGACGCGAAGACGACGTGCGTGACGTGTAAATTTCCTGGAACGATGTGTGGGGGACACTTCGGACACCTGGAGCTCGTCGTGCCGGTGTATAATCCGTTGTCATTCGGGACGGTGGTGCGGTTGCTGAAGACGACGTGTTTTCACTGTCATCGGTTTCGAATGCACGAGAGTCGAGTGCGAAGGTATCGCGAGCGGTTGGAGCTGTTGATGAAGGGTGACATCGAAGCGGCGGAGGATTACGCGCCGGAGATCAGTAAGAGCGCGAAGAAGGAGATGAGTGAGATTTGGGAGAGCGTCGAGGAGGACGGCGACGCCGAACGCATGGATTTGGACAACATTCACGACGTTTTGCCCAACTTGAAGACCAAGGGGCCGATGAAAGGGGTGACGTGGACGTCGGTGACATCGACGGCGGCGAGGCAGTTGATTAAGGATTTCCTCTCCGTACAACCGAAGAAGTGTGAGAATTGCGGAGCGCTTAACCCGAAGGTGTCCACCGAGGGCAACAATAAGATTTTCAGATCGCAACTCGCCAAGCAGCACCACATGAACAACTTAGCAAATGGAATCGACATTCAGGAGGACATGCAGTTGCTCGCGCGCAACGCGAGCGCGGAGAGCGCGGATTCACACGAGGGTGCGGCCAAGTTGTCGGGCGCGGAGGTTGAGCCGAAATTGGTACCCGCGAAAAAGGCGGCGAGGAGACGCTCGGACGATGGGAGCGATTCGGACGTGTCCACGGACGACGATGACAAAGCGAATGGGTCGTCTGGGAGTTCCGATAGCGAGTCGAGCGGCGACGATAGCGATGAGAGCGACGTGGATGAGATGTCGGTTGACGAGCGCGTGCCGAGCACGACGGGGAAGCCGCTTTACATCACGCCCATCGAAGCCCGAGCGCTGCTCAAGAGATTGTGGGGACACGAATACGCCTTCTGTTCCATGGTTTGGGCGACTAACACGCCGGACTCGAACGCGAACAAGGGATCGAATCCGCGTCGAAGCGATCCGTCGAGATTTTTCGTGCAGACGCTTCTCGTCGCCCCGTCAAAGTTTCGACCGCCGAGCAAGATGGGCGACATGGTCTTCGAGCACCCGCAGAATACGTCTCTCACGACCATCATTCAGGCCAACTTGAGTCTCGCCGAACTCTTCAGAACGCCACCGACCGTGCCCGAACCGCCGGAAGTGCGAGCCGGTAGAGCGGTGCGAGCGTGGTTGGCGCTTCAATCCGGCGTCAACAGACTCATCGACGCCACAAAGGCTGACACGCAAGAAGCGAAGCAAGCGATCGGGATTCGTCAACAGCTCGAAAAGAAGGAGGGTTTGTTTCGCATGAACATGATGGGTAAGCGCGTCAACTTCGCGGCGCGTTCTGTGATTTCGCCGGACCCGTACTTGGGCACGAGCGAAATCGGCGTTCCTCCCGTGTTCGCGAAGAAGCTCACGTTTCCCGAGCTCGTCACCCCGCATAACGTCGACTTGATGCGTCAACTGGTCGAAAACGGCCCAGACATTCACCCCGGTGCGAATGCGATCGAAGACGAGCGTGGACGAGTGATTCACTTGGACAAGTTTACGGCGGAAAAGCGCGCCGCAATCGCGAAGACTCTTCTAGCGACGACGGCTTTGGGCTCGTCCGATGCCCCTGCGAGGACGTTGGCGAAGACTGTCTACAGACATCTTCGAGACGGCGACGTCATGCTCGTCAATCGTCAGCCGACGTTGCACAAGCCAGGTATCCTCGCGCACAAGGCGCGCGTTCTTCCGGGGCAGCGCGTCGTTAGAATGCATTACTCGAATTGCTCCACGTTCAACGCCGATTTCGATGGCGATGAAATCAACCTTCACTTCCCGCAAGATCATCTGGGTCGTGCCGAGGCGTACGAGATCATGCACGGTGATCGCCAGTTCACCGTGCCGACGGATGGTAAACCGCTTCGCGGGTTGATTCAGGACCACATTTGCTCGGGTCTGTTGCTCTCGATGAGAGACAACTTCTTCGATCGGTCCGAGTTCACGCAGCTCGTGTACAGTGGTTTGGTCGATTACTGCGGTGACACTCACGGTAGCATTGAAGTTCCTCCGCCGACAATCTTAAAGCCGCGCGTGCTGTGGACGGGGAAGCAAGTCATCGCTTCTGTTCTTTCGCACATCACGCGCGGTCGTCCTCCGTTGACGTTCACCGCGCCGTGTAAGATTCCGTCCCACTTCTTCGGTGGCGATGAGTCCGGAGAAGACCATCTGATCATTCGTCGCAACTACTTTTGCACGGGTGTGGTCGATAAGAACATGTTTGGCAAATACGGTCTCGTCCACGCCGTCGCCGAACTTCACGGCCGCGACACGGCGGGCGCCTTGCTGTCAATCTTTTCGCGACTCTTCACCAATTACTTGCAAAAGCACGGTTTCACGTGTGGTATGGATGATTTAATCCTCACCGCGCAGGCAGAGCTCGATCGCGTCGAGCAACTTAGCAAAGCTGACGAAATGTGTAAAGCCGCCACGGCGGACGTCGCCGAAGCTTCCGGCAAGTCCGACAAGGACGTGGCCGGCGCTGTCGCCGCCAAACTCAGAGAAAACGCCGCGTGGGGTGCGCAGCTTGACATGAAAGCGTCTGGGTCTCTGAACAAGGTGACGTCTGCGACCGTGAAGAAGTGTCTTCCCCTCGGGACGAAGAAGCCATTTTCGAAGAATTGTCTCTCAATTATGACGATTTCCGGCGCCAAGGGCTCTCTGGTGAACTTTTCCCAAATCGCCGCCGCTCTCGGGCAGCAAGAACTCGAGGGACGCCGCGTCCCGCGCATGCCGAGCGGCAGAACGTTACCGTGCTTCGAACCGTACGATATCAGCGCGCGTGCGAACGGTTACATCGCGTGCCGTTTCTTTAGCGGGTTGGATCCGCCCGAGTACTTTTTCCACTGCATGGCTGGCAGAGAAGGTTTGGTGGACACCGCGGTCAAGACGGCGCGCTCTGGTTATTTGCAGCGCTGTCTCGTGAAAAACTTGGAGTCGCTCAAGGTGCACTACGACTACACCGTTCGCGATTGCGACGGAAGTATCGTACAGTTCCAGTACGGAGAAGACTGCGTCGACGTCACTCGTTCCGGCTACTTGCAAAAGTTTGAGTTCTTGGCGGAAAACCCCGAGCTCATTTTGCTCAACAACGAAGCGGCGGTGGCGATGATGCCGAAGCTCAATCGCGATGGCAGAGGTGTGCTCGAGACGATCTCGCGCAAGGAGGATTTACCGCGATTCTGCATGGAAAACTTTTGCGATCAATTGGGCGTGCTTCCGGAAAAGTTTGGCGACGAGTTGCGCAAGTTTATTGAATCTCGTCCGAAGGGTTACTGGGCCGACGTGAAGGGTAAACCTAACACGAGCTCGCTCGCGTCCAAGTCTGGTTTAACCGCCGAAGAGTTCGCCATATTGATGAATATGCGATTCTTAACCGCGGTGGCGCCGCCAGGCGAAGCTGTCGGCGTCGTCGCCGCACAATCCGTGGGTGAACCGTCGACGCAGATGACGCTGAACACGTTCCACTTCGCCGGTCGTGGTGAAGCCAACGTGACGCTCGGTATCCCGCGTCTTAGAGAGTTGTTGATGGCGGCGTCCAGGAAGCTCTTGACCCCGGTGATGGTGCTTCCGATGAAGGCTGGGTGTAAAACCAAGGAACACGCCGAGACGTTGTGCCGACGACTTCGCCGCGTGATTTTGGCAGAGTTGGTCACGAAACTTACCGTCAAAATCAAGGATTACGGCACGGGTCCAGATGGTCGCATTTCTCGCTTGTACACCGTCTCCGTGGAGATGCGCGCCGGGCAAGACGCTGACGATCCCAACGAGGTCACCTTTAAAGAATTCGCTCGCACCGTGAAGAATAAATTCGTCCCAATGGTTGTGGGAAGAATCGGTTCTGACATGAAAAAGGCGAAATCCAAGGGTGTCATCGTAAAGAACGCTGAAGGTCCCGCGCGAGGCGCGACGGCGTCTCGCGAAAACAAGGATGACGACGACGAGACGAAGGATAAAAAGGTCAAGTTTGAAGTCAACGGCGACGCGTCCGACGACGAACCCGACGAAGACGAAGAGGAGGGGGCGAAGATGGAAAAGCGCAAGGCTGATGAAGACAGCGATAGTAGCGATTCCGACGGTTCATCGTCATCTTCTGACAGCGATGAGTCCGATAGCGACGATTCGGATGCGTCTTCGGGCGACGGCGACGGCGCGGCGAAGAAGAGGACGACGAAGACGAGACCGCAGGTGAGCGACGCCGGCGTTCAACTTTCGAGCGGCGAAGTCGTAGAGTTGACCACGATGGATTCGGACAGTCAAACGATTACGTTTCAAGTGCCCGTTGGTATCAACTCTCCTCACGTGCTCGTGTTGGAGGCTGCGAAAGACATCGCCGCGAAGACTGTCATTCGCGAGACGCTGGGCATCAAGCAGACATTCATCGTGGGTAAACCCGAGGCTGAGGACCCGAGCGGTACGCAGCCACTCTGCGTTCAGACCGATGGAATTTCTTTCGGCGCCGCATGGGCGAACGCCGATCTCATCGATGTGAATGGAATCAAGTCCAACTCTGTTTGGGACATCATGCAAACGTTTGGCGTCGAGGCTGGCCGAGCCACTCTGGTGAGCGAAGTGCAGGGCGTGTTCAGCGTCTACGGCATCGGTGTCGACGCTCGCCACCTCTCTCTCATCGGCGATTTCATGACGCAACAGGGCGAGTACCGACCGTGCAATAGATCTGGCATCGAGAAGAGCACGTCGCCGTTCCTGAAGATGTCGTACGAAACGGCGACGGCGTTCCTGACGGATGCGACGATTCGCGGTGAAACCGACGAGTTGAAGTCGCCTTCTTCTCGAATTGTCGTCGGCCGCACGGTTGATCTCGGCACGGGCGCGTTCAGTCTGAAACACGACGTCCCGCGCGCGCAGAAATACATGAAGAGCATGCTGAAAGACCACGAAGAAGGAAAAACAAAACACGTGCGTCTCGACGAGTAGAAATTAGAATTAGCAGTTTTTGACAAGACAACAACTTGGAGATGCTTATTATCGGTATCGAATCTACCGTTTACTTGATCCCCTTCAACTTGTTCAGGATGTCATTCGCTTGCGCGGTGGCGTTACCGATGTACGACGCCGGCGTCATCGCGAGCAAACCAGCCTTGCCTTCATCCGGAATGTCGAGCTTGGACACGAACTCGCGCATGCCTTCGGCGTCGACGCGTCGACCGCGCGTGAGCTCCTTGAGCTTCTCGTAAGGCTTTTCGACGGCGTATCGGCGCATGACGGTTTGAATCGGCTCCGCGAGCACTTCCCAGTTGACGTCCAAATCGTCCGCCATCGCTTGCGCGTTCACTTCGAGCTTACCGATACCGCGAAGGGTGGATTGGTACGCCAGGATGGAGTACCCGAAACCAACGCCCATGTTACGCAAGACGGTGGAATCGGTCAAATCCCGCTGCCAGCGAGACACCGGGAGCTTGGCGGCGAGGTGCGCGAACACGGCGTTGGCCAAGCCGACGTTGCCTTCAGAGTTTTCAAAGTCAATCGGGTTCACCTTGTGAGGCATCGTGGAGGATCCCACTTCGCCGGCGATCGTCTTTTGCTTGAAATAACCGATGGAAATGTACGACCAGACGTCGCGATCGAAGTCGAGCGTGATAGTGTTGAAACGCTCGATGCAGGCGAAGAGTTCCGCCATGTAGTCGTGCGGTTCGATTTGCGTCACGTACGGGTTGAAGTCGAGTCCCAAACCGGTGACAAACTTTTCCGCGACCGCTTGCCAATCAACGTTCGGATACGCGGACATGTGCGCGTTGTAGTTACCGACGGCACCAGCCATTTTACCGTACAACGGAATGGAATCGAGTTGCTTCACTTGACGAGCCAGGCGATAGGCGACGTTCGCCATCTCCTTTCCGAGCGTCGTCGGCGACGCCGGCTGACCGTGTGTGCGACTCATCATCGGCGTCGCCGCGTGTTCAACACCGATGGCCGCGATCGCATCCACCATCTTCTCCATCTCGGGCTTCAACGTCGCCACACCGTCTCGCAACATGAGCGCGTGGCTCAAGTTGTTAATATCTTCGCTCGTGCACGCAAAGTGCGTAAACTCCATAATCTTGGCGAGTTCCGGTTGCGTCATCAACGCATCCTTCAGCACGTACTCGACCGCCTTCACGTCGTGGTTTGTCGTGCGCTCCACAGTCTTCACCTTGCTCGCCTCTTCGACGTCAAAGTTGGCGAGGTAGTCTTCCAAAAACTTGTTCGCCTCGGCGCTCAGCGGCGGCACCTCCGTCACCTCTGGGATCGCCGCCAGCGTCTGCAACCAGCGCACTTCGACGTACACGCGCGCGCGAATCAACGCAAACTCACTGAACGCGCCTCTCAGCGACGCCGTCTTGCTCGCGTAGCGACCATCCAACGGCGAGAGCGCCGTGAGGTCGGAGAGCGCAAAACTTTGTTCATCAAAGACGCGGTCGCGGGACGCGGCGCGAATGGTGGATCGTCGCGTCGCACGAGTCGAGGACGACTTGCGCGACGGCGCGTTTCGCGCGATGGACGCGCCGGCGCGGGCGAGGGCGCTCGCGGACATGACGACGACGAGCGTTCGAATGGCGCGGGCGGGCGGCGGCGTGGAACGTGGGTTTAGAGTTTTTGAGTTTTTCGACTGTACATGATACAATGAACATTACACGCGACGCGATCACGCGACGAAGGAAATGAGGCGCTCTTCGCGTCGTAAATTACGGTGAGCGCCGAGCGCGACGGCGTGGGCGCTGTCGCGCACGGCTCGAAGGAGTTTCATGGCGTCGTCGTGCGCGTCGTCGACGCGGCGACCCATGACGACTCCCGCGGGCGAGAGCGCGGGAATCCAGAGCGCCTCTTCGCCGGAGCGGCGACCCTTGGCGAGGGCGCAGAGGGCGATGGTACGTGTGCCGGAAGATCGAGAGTCGACGTCGAGGACGGTTTCGTCGTCGTCGAGCATGTTGGAGATGACGACGCCACCGTCGAGGAGGGCGTTGGCCGCCGCCGTGAGCTGGCCCACGCCTCCGTCGATGAGCAAGACGTCGGGGAGCTTACTCTTGGAATATAACCTCGCGGTGATGGATTCCGTGATGCCTCCGTAGTCGTCGCTCGGGGTGACGGCGGCGCTGAGCTCGTATCGTCGGTGTTTGAGAGGAGCGGGAGAACCGCCGTCGAATCGAACAAAACTCGTCACAGCGTTTTGGCCGCCGAGGTGCGATACGTCCACGCCCTCGATGCTCGTTGGCGATTGAGCGAGACCGATCGCGTCCTTGAGTCTCATCGCGGCGATGGACTTGACGGACGTCGCGCGCGCGGATTCATCGGCGTTTTCGAGCGCCATCGACGCGAGCGCCTCCAAAAGCGTACCCTCCTTCGCGGCGCCGTGACGCAAAATCTTACCCTTCGTTGACACGTTCGCCCCGACGCCGGCGGCTCGAAGCGCGGCTCGCAAGTTAGCCGGTTCGGCGATGGCGTGCGGGATGTACACGATGTCTGGACGATCTGCGTTTTCACCGAGGTACATTTGCTCGGCGACGAGCTGCGCGGCCTCGGCGAGTGTTTCCTCGGCGATGGCGTCATCCGCCGTCGCGTTCGGAACGTCGACGTCGGTTCCTAGAACGTCCACGATGACGCCATCTCGCACTTTGACGATCTTCACGGCGCACGTGGCCCCGCCGCTGCTCGCGGCAGCCACCACGTCCATGTTCCAATGTTTCGCCACCGAGTCGGCTTGTAAAAGCGCAGCGAGGGACCCGCGCGAGCCTTGTCCTCGCTCCGCTTCCTCTTGCGCCGAGATTCTGATCTCGAGCGCGGCGGCGATTTCACCTCTCTCCTCAAGAGCCTGCACGGCGTCGTCGTACTTGGCGTCGAGCACCATGGTCGCGACGTCAGACGCGAACCGCCACTGCGCGACGGCGGCGGTTTCGCCGAATCGTGAGCGAAACGAAACGCCTCGCAAATCGAGCGCGCGTTCGAGCATGGCCATCGTTCGAATCGCAGACTCTCTGGTTGGCAACGTCCAGACGCGAGTCGCTTTCGTAGCGTCGTATTCGTTTTGGAACTTGGCAATGAACAGACGGCCGTCGGCGTCTTGCGAGGTGAGGATTATTCGCGCGCTTTCCGGTTTCGGCGCATCCTTCAACAAAATGTTCAAAGGTGGTCGCTCGCGCTGAATCAGACGCGCTTCGAGCGCCAATGCGTCGACCTCACCACCCGGAGTCAATACAGAATCCAGCGTGCGCGCGGCGGCTATTAACTTGCGATGACGCGGCGACGATTGAATTAGCGCGGGCGATAGGTAGTTGCCCGTTCTCGCTCGCAAATTCTTCGCCTTGCCCACGTACAACACCTTACCGTCCCCGTCGATCCATCGATACACGCCCGTCTTCGAAGGCATATCGCGCTGTAAACGCCGAAGACGCTCCACGTGCGTCGCGTCTATGCCGTACGCGTCGAGCACGGTTTCCGCGACACGTTTTTCGCCGTCGTCGACGTCCACCTTTTTCAACGCGTCGGAGGGTTTCGGTCCTGGTCGAACAACGCCGCCCTCGCGACGCTTGCGCCAGCTTTTCAGCGCCTTCTCCACGGCTTCGTCGTCCAAGCTCGAGTTCTTCGCCGACGTGACCGCCGCGAGCTGCTCCTCGGCCCATTTTTCCTTTTCGCGTTCGATTTCATCCGCCATGACGTCGAAGAGCGACAACGTCGACGTGGACGAGCCCAACGTCGCCGTCTGTGGCACGATGTTATTCGCCACGTTGTGCGCGTGCTGTTTTTTACGACGCCGATCGACTTCATCCATCATCTCTCTCATGGCGCCCGTCACGGCGTCGGCGTATAAGACGCACTCACCGTGTTTATTTCTCGCCGCTCTCCCCGCCATTTGCATCAACGACCGCGCGCTTCTCATGAAACCCGGCACGTCGGCGTCCAGGATGGCGACGAGTGATACGGATGGAAGATCTAAACCCTCGCGCAAGAGTTGCGCGCCGACGATACAATCGAGCTCGCCGCGCTGAAGCTTGGATAATTTCTCCGCGCGTTGCGGCGCGGTGAGCTCCGAGTGCACCCAATCGGCTCGAACGCCGCTGGCGTTGAGATACATGGATAAATCCTCGGTGTCCGCCTTGGTGAGCACGCACACGAGCGACCTCTCGCCCGCGTTTGCCTTTTCGACGACGCGACCCGCCAAGTTTTCGAGCTGATTTTCCTTGCTGACGATATGTACGGGAGGATCGAGCACGCCGCTCGGTCGAACCACCATGTCCACCATGGCGTCGCTGTGTTTCCCTCCGACCCATTCGGTCTCGACGTCGCCGGGCGTCGCGCTCACGAGCAACGCCTGCGGCACGCGCTCCCAAAATTCCTCCCCCGTGAGCGGACGGTTGTCTAACGCGCTCGGAAGTCTGTAACCGGCGCCTACGAGTGCTAATTTTCGGCTTCTATCGCCTCCGTGCATCGCCTTGAGTTGCGGGAGCATGACGTGCGATTCATCGGCGACGAGCAACCAATCGCGACGACGCGCCTGCGAGTCGTCTTGCGAAGCGTCGTCCGAGTACGAAAAGTAATCTAAGAGCGTCACCGGCGGTTCTTCTGGTTTCGCGCCTCGCAAGTGTCGCGAGTAGTGCTCGGCGCCGGGACACCAACCCAACTCTCGAAGCAAGGATAAATCGGCGTTCGTTCGTTGTTCTAATCGATCGGCCTCGATCGCGCACCCGCGCGCGCGAAGCGTCTTGATCTGATCGTCCAGCTCGGCTTGAATCGACACCAGCGCGCGTTCGAGCCGTTCCGCCGGCGTTACGTAGTGTACTCGAGGCCAAATCGTCACGCGTTCGGTGTTCGTTCCCTTGATCTCGCACGCGACGATCGTTCCATCGTCGCCACGCACGCGCGCGTCCAACGGCGCGTCTAAATACGGCGGCCAAATCGTCACGTCGAAACAGTTCTCCTCGTCCGGCGCACCGCTCACGCGAAACTGACCGCGCTCCACGTCCAAGTACGGCGCCACGCGCGCGTACAGCAAATCATCGCGAAGCGCATCCACGACTCCATCGATCCCACGCGCGGACGCCGACGCCCCCACCTCCATCGTCAACGCGGCGTTCACGTAATCCGTCGGCAAACCCAACCCGTACAGACAACTCACGCTCGCCACCACCACCGGCGTCTTCCCCGGTTCCACGAGCGCTCGCGTCGCTCGATGCCGCAACGCCTCCAAATCGTGATCCACCGCGCTCCGTTTCTCCGTGTACCTCCCGTTCGAGTACGATTCCGGCACGTACACGGAAAAATGCGAGACGAAGAGCTCGACGCGTCGCGTCTCGCCCAAATATGCGCGAAGTTCTCGCGCCACCTGCGCCGCGAGCGTCTTATTCGGCACCACCACCAACGCCGGTCGCTCGTCGCGCGCCAACACGTGCGCCACGACGTACGTCTTCCCGGTCCCCGTCGCTCCTCGCAGACACACGTATTTACGCGTTCGATCGCCGAGGAGTCGCGCGCACGCGGCGACCGCGCTCGGTTGGTCGCCCGAGGGCGCGAACGGCGCGCGCACGGCGGGGACGCGCGACGACGACGACGACGTCGAGAACGACGAAGATTCGCTCGACGACGTCGCGCTCGTGCGACGACCGGACGCGCGACGTCCAGACGTCGTCGTCGTCATCATCATCATCCGGCGCACCAACTTCTTCATCTTCATCCGCGTCCCGTCGCCACCGTCGTTCGTCTTACACGCCGCGCGTCTCGGCGATGCGAACGAGACCCCACTCGCGACGCGCGCCGTCGTCGTCGAGACCGTCGTCGCGCGCGCGTCGTCGAGACGGACGACGAACGCGCGCGGGTGGATGTGTGACGAATGTCATTTTTGGACGCGACGTCGACGATGGACGACGCGCTTCGCCGCGCGGCCGAGTCGCAGATGCGCCGACGCGCGCCGGACGGCGACGACGGTGACGACGACGCCGAGCGTCGCGACGCCAAGCGCGCGCGCGAGACGACGACGACGATGGATGCGAAGACGACGTTGGGACGGTTCGCGTACGGCGCGCTCCGAACATTCATCGACGCCGACGCGTTTCGAGGCGCCGTGTTCGCGACGTGCGCGCGATCGAGGGAACACTCGGCGTCGAAATATCTCGCGCGGGCGCTCGCGCGGGCGATGGGCGCGGGCGAGGTGACGCTGGAACCGGTGAAACTTCCGGGACGCGGCGCGGTGCTCTTGCGAGCGGCGGCGGCGGGCGCGAGGATGGACGCCGCGGCGACGACGCGGGAGGCGATGCGTCTGATACGATCGGGGGAGATGGCCGGGTCGAGGTTTTTGGAGAAGATGTACCCGATCGACGGCGCGTTCGAGGCTGGGGATGAGGCTGGGACGCGCGCGGCGTGCGCGAGGTGCGTCGCCGGCGCGAGACGGCGAAGCGAAAAAGCGCGCGGGAAATGCGTGTCATTCGCGGTGGTGTATCGTCGTTTGGACGATGGGTCGTCGGATGTAAAGAGTGGTGTCACGGCGTCGAGCGCGGAAGACGCGGCGCACGGTCGACGACGATTGACGCCGCGCGTGGCGGAGGCGGTGAAGGAGGCGTTCGCGGCGGAGGACGCGGCGTGCGAGGTGCGCGTCGATTTACAAGATCCCGACGTCGTCGTCTTCGTCGAGGTGTTCTGCGCGCGCGAAGGGGACGGTGGTGACGATCGCGTGTACGTCGTCGCCGTCGGCGCGTGTGTCAGGGAAGACGAGGTGTTTGAAGTCAAGAGTCGGGGCATCTCGCCAGCGTCCGTATCGACTTTTTGGAAGGCGCCGCCGCCGAAGTGGATGATCGAGAAAGGACTCGCGACCGCCCCGCCCGCGCCGTTCGACGACGACGACGACGACGAACGCCCGATGGATAATCAATAACAAGAATCGTAATACAATGACGTACCCGTACCGCCGTCGCGTCTTCGCTCGCTCGCCTACGTGTACCGCAAAATCTCAAATGTAATCTCCACGCTCTGTCCCGGCGCCACCTCGCACGCGCTCCGCACGCCGTCTCGACAGTGATGCCCCCGTTCCCCGTACGCCAGACTCGGCGGAATCCTCACCGCGCGTTTTCCGCCGATTTTCATCCGCGGCATATTTTCGTCACCCTCGAACGCGCGCTCCCATCCCTCGACGATATCGTTCGTCGGCGACCCGACCTCCAATTTAAATCCCTTACTCGCGCTCGCGCCCGCACCACCGACTACGAAAGGATCGAACGTCTCGCCCATGCGTCGAACCGTGGGGTCGCCGCCGTCCGTCGGCAGCGCGCGCGCCGAAAACACGATGACGACGGCGTCGCCCGCGAACACCTCGGGACCGTCGCCGACTTTGAAATCCTTGTAACGCAGCCCGTCGCGCGAGGCGATGAATCCATCATCATCGTCGGCGGCGGCGGCGGTGGCGGACGCGCGCGCGACGGGCGCGAGCGCGGACGCGAGCGTCGTCAGGATCATCATGGCGCGCCGGTTCGCCGCGAGTGACGTTGATCCATCGTCGACGTCCGCGTCGACGGCGCGCGCGGCGGCGCGAGAGACGGAAGACGCGCGTCGCCGAACGGCGCGGTCGCGCGCGGCGACGCGCGACGTCGAGATGGCGGTCGTCGTCGATGCCATGCGGTCGAGGAGGCGAGCAATGACGACGTCACGTCACGGCGCGCCATGCGCGTCGACGCCGCGGACGCCGCGATCGCGACGCGCGTGCGCGAACGATTGGTTCCCGCGCGCGACGCCGCCGCGCGCGCGCTCGAGGAGGCGCGCGAGGACGAAACGCAGTGGCGCGAGCTCATCGAGAAAATTTCATCGCTGCGGTCGAGAGCGCGCCCAGACGACGGATTCGACGCGCTCGTGGACGTCGGGGGCGGCGTGCACGCTCGAGGGCGCGCGACGAGCGCGGCACGCGTGTTCGTGGACGTCGGCTTGGGATTTCGCGCGGAGATGACGCTGGAGGAGGCGGAGACGCGCGCGAAGCGAGGCGCGGAGAGCGCGAGAGCCGACGGCGAACGGGCGCGAGGGGAATTGGAGGAGATCGAGCGGGTGATGGGCGACGCGATGGTGTATTTGAACGAACGATCGTCGACGGGGTTGAGTCGAGACGCGCGCGCGTCGGTCGGCGGTGGGTGAGCTCGAGAGATTTTCTTCGCGTCACGTCGTCGAGGCGTTCGCGGCGGCGGCGGCGAGCGCGAGAGATTTTTCGCGAAAATCTCGACGCACGGCGGCGGACGTGACGACCGACGTCGCACTCATCGCGGTATACGTTGGTCGCGCGCGCGCGCGCGTCCACGCGTCGTGCGCGGCGCGACGTTCGGTGAGTCCGCGCGCGCGCGCCTCGGCGAGCGCCTCGGCGAGTCTCGCCGCCGCGACGTCCTCGCGCCGTCTCTGCGCGTCGCACCTCGCGCGCTCGCTTTTCGCGCGCACGATTTTCGCCTCGGTATCGATGAGCTCGCGTTCACGCCGCGCGACCGCGTCGACGAGCGCGTCAACCTCCGCCTGCGCCCTCGCGCACGCGGCGAGCGCGTCTTCATCCCTCGAGAGCGCTCTCGCACTCGCGTCTCCTCCGATGGACACCATCCGATCGATCGAGCGTGCGTGCGTAATCTGTTGTACTAGTACGTTGAATGTGTATAACACGCGCCTCGCGTCGTTGTGACGCGCGTGACGTCTTCTAAATTTGGCGCCTCGCCGCCTCGCCCCTCGGCGTCGCTCACGAGTTTTCCCTCGCGCGTTGAAACTGCGGTAACCTAGACGTGTACGGAAGAATGCCCATCTGCCGCGCCGTTTTGATGGCTTTCGCAATCTTCCTCTGCGCCTTGGCGCTCACCCCGAGTCGCCGTTTCGGGTAAATCTTCCCCGTATCGCTCACGAATTGCGTCAAAAACCTCGCGTCCTCGGCGTTCGCGCGCCGCAACAGCGACGTCTCCGCCGCCTTTCCTCGCATGGGATTTTTCACAGTCTTCCCCGCCGCCGTGTGCGTCACGGGCGCCGAACGTTCGGTCAACGGCGCTAAATCACCGGGCGAGTACGTTTGACCCGGGTAATAGAGACGATCGCGTCGAAGTCGCGCCGGTCGCGTCGACTCGCCGCCGCCGCGCGCCGAAGATGAAGACGTCGTCGACTCGGCGGACGCGCGCGCCAATCGCGCGTCCGTGACGTCGTCGGCGACGGTGGACGCGTCGTCACCGGTCGTCGTCGTCGTCGTCGACGACGCGTCGTCACCGCGCGCGTACGCGCGACCGGGACGCGTCGAGAGGACCGGCGGCGTCGCGGGGACGACCGTCGCGCGCGACGCGGGACGCGCCGTCGGCGCGAGCGCGCGCGCGAACGCGGCGAGCGCGGTTCGGCGCATCGTCTCTCGAGGACGGACGGCGATCGGCGACGCGGGGCGAGCGCACGCGTGAAGATCGACGAGATCGCGACGCGCGGACGAATGACGACAGATCGACGCGCGCGCTGACGTACCGTGGCGTCGCACGGCGAACGAGAGATGACGACGCCGAACGATGCTGCCGGAACGGCGTTTCTCGAGGGCGCGATCGCGGCCGTCTCGGGAGACGGCGGCGACGAGGCGCGCGAGGCGTTGGTCGTGATCCGAGATTTGCGCGAACGCAAGCTGTGGCACGAGCTCACGCTCGCCATCGAACGCGCGGTAGCGCCGCCGGTGAGCGAGACGATACGCGCGCGCGTGTCGGGAGGTTTGCGTGGGTTGTACGAGGGCGTGGTGCGAGAGGTGGAGACGCGATTGAATCCGTTGAAGACGGCGCACGTGGCGGTGGCGGTGAGCGACGGGTTCGGGGAGGGCGCGAGGGGTGAGGCGATGGAGTTTTTGACGGAGACGAGCGCGAGATTGGTCGCGGCGCACGGGGACGAGGCGAAGGAGCCGGAGGTGTACATTTCGGCGCACGTGACGCTGTTGAAGTTGATGGATGGGGATTTGGACTACGCCAAGCGCGCGGTGACGTCGGACGATAAAGAGGCGTTGGAGGCGTTAGCGGCGCCGGATCCCAGCGTGAGCGCGGCGTTTCATTACGTCGCGAGTCGGTATCACAAGGTTAGGGAGAATTACGCCGAGTTCTACAAGTCTGGAATGTTGTATTTAGCGTACGTGTCGTGCGAGCTGTTGCCGACGGAGACGCGCGTGGCGCTGAGCGTAGATTTGTGTCTCGCCGCCTTGCTCGGGGAGAACGTGTACAACTTTGCGGAACTTCTCGCGCACCCGATCGTGGAGAGCATCAGTGATGGGCCGTTCGTTTGGTTGATGGACGTCGTCAAGGCGTTCAACGAGGGAGATTTGCACAAGTACGACGAGTTATGCGTCAAGCACGCGTCTTCGTTGAACGCGCAGCCGGCGCTCGTGGCGAACGAGCGCAAGCTGAGAGAAAAAATCACCATCTTGTCCTTGCTGCAGATCATCTTCCACTTACCGGCGGATCATCGCGAGATTTCCCTGAGCGACATCGCGGCGAAGACCAAGTTGACCATTGACGGGGTGGAGTACTTGCTCATGAAGGCGTTGAGCGTGCATCTCATCGAGGGCATCATCGACCAAGTGGAGAGCAAAGTCACCGTGACGTGGGTGCAGCCGCGCGTGTTGCTGCGCTCGCAAATCGCCGAGCTCGCGAATCGATTGGACGGATGGATCGAGAAGGTGAGCTCGGTCGAGACGAACCTCGCCGAGGAAATCGCCGTGTGATGATTTCGCGCATGCTATGAAAAAAGTACAATTTAGCCCCTACATTCTACTCGTCGTCGCCGTCGCCGCCATCGTTCACTCGGCGCGTTTACACCAAATCGTAACCATCCGTGCCGGTGGTGGACGCCTTGTTCATGGGATCCTCAAACGCGCGCTTCTTCATGCGATACGCCTCCATGTCCTCCGCGGTGACTTGCGAGTCGTGCGTGACGTTGTACCCACGCTTGTTCTTGCCGCTCTTTCCACCGCGCTTGTGATCGTCTTCGCGCTCGTCTTGTCGCTTCAAAGCCTCGAGAAGCTTTTCGGGATCGATTTGCACGTCGTCCTTCACTTCGCTTCCCCACAAATCGCTCTGCTTGGTCGTGGCGTCGAGCTGAGACTTGGCTCGCTTTTCGTTCGCCTCTTCCGCGGCGCGCTTGTTCGCGACGTTGTTCGCCATCATGTTCTCGCTCTCGAGCGCGGCCACGGCGCCTTGTTCGCCCGTACAGTACGAGTTCTTCACGAAGCTCTTACAGCACGCGTAACCCCAACGACCGGCTTCCCAAAACGACCCCCACACCGTCGTGTGGTTTTGCAAAAAGACATCCTCTTCGTAACGACTCTTCACCGCCGCCTTTTCCACGCCTTTGATGAGACGCCCGGCTCGATCGTACTCGACGTACTGTTCCGTTTGTCCGAGCGCCAAACCATCCGGAAGCGCCTTGCCCGAACTCGCATCGCCGTATTTTTCCATGATGTTTTGCTTGTTTTGTCCAGCGAGCTTTTCCTTCTTCTCTTTGAACTGTTTGTAAAGCGCCTCAGCCTGCGACGGCGCGGCTTGCATGTGAATCGCGCTCGGTCCGCCGGTTTCCGCCTGTTCCCACGCGTGTCGATTCATGCTCTCGAATTCCACCACCTGGCCGTCGTTTCGTACCGCGTTATCGCCTCGGAAAAAGTTATCCTTCGGGTCCGCGTTCGGAAGCGGGTTTTCACGCATGGAACGCGTCTTCGGATCGTAATACGCCGAGTTGACGTCCAAGTTGAGCAAATACTTGGCCGTGTCTTCGCGCAAGCGCAAGTTGCGCACCGTTCCCGAGGCGCCGCCGCCCGGCGCCCGCACCGCGCGCTTGACGTTCGAGAACCCCGTGGCAGCTTTATCGCCAACCTTGGCGTCGTCATCCTCGTCCGAGCTCGAATCGTCCGAATCGTCATCGCTCGCGTCGTCCTCTTTTTTATTCGCGCGGCGAAACGCCTTCTCCAACTCCTTTTGCTTGGCCAACTTTTGCTTCATCGCGTCCGCCGCCTCGTACCGCTCCACCACCCTGGAGTAATCGTCCGCGTCGAACCCGTTGTACCGATCCCGCTTACTCTCGAACCCGAGCTTCAACTCCGGTTGCACGTACTCATCCGCCGCGATGTCCTTTTGCGACTTTTTCGCGCTCACCTTGCGCGGTCTCTCCAAACAATCCTTCTTCGTGTGCGTCATCGCGCCGCAATTCTCGCACGCCCCCTTTCGAAACTTTGTCGCTCGGTGCGTCGTCACTCCTCGCTTGTACCAATCACCGCTCTCCGCCTCCTTTTGCGGCGCCTTTTGATGCTTCAATCCCGGCGCCTCTTGCTTGAGATACCACGGCGCCTTGGCCATAAACTGAGGAATGTGCGGGTTGATCGCGTTCCCATCCTCATCGAGCTCGTGCGGGATCAGACCAGCCTGTGCGAAACACGTCGCGTCGCGCGCGTCGTCAGTCGTTCGTCCGTTCGCGCTCGCGCGCGCATTCTTCTCGCGTCAATTCTTCGCCCAACGCCGCCGGGGTCACCTCACGTCCGTTCCCGTCGGGGCGTCGCGCGACGCACGCCCGACGCGCGCGCGCGATCGATTCCGCACGCACCTTTCGTCCCTCCTCGAGCTCGCGCTGTTTTCTGCGCTCCTCGCGCGACGTCTTCCCGTCCGCGCCCATCGCCGCGGCGTCGACTGACGACGAGCACAAAAAACGAGGAATGGGCGTCGACACTCTCGGCCGCACCGCGCGTCGCCATGGGCCCGAGAGACGCGCTCGTGGACGGTGAATTCATCACCGCAGACGATGAGGAGTTCGAGCTCGTCGCCGCGGACGGGTACGAGCGCGCGGGGCTCGAACTGTTGGAGGTGGATGATGCCATTTTGGATGAGATCGTGTCGAGCGACGGTTTCGTGCGGTTCAAGGGTGGGCCGGACGACGTCGCGGTGGTGTGCACGAAGAGCAAGACGTATCAGGTGAAGCGCGTGGAGACGTCGAATCAGTTATTGATCGTCGGACCGCCGTTGAGGGGTGAAGAGGATGACGCCGCGGACGAGGACGCCGCGGACGCCGCGGAGGCGTCGGGGAAGAAGCGCGCGACTGTGCGCGCGGAGGCGCGCTCGCACTTGGATTTGACGGAGATCGCGCCGAAATTGGATCGTTTGCGATCGATGATGGCGAGCGTGGCGTACGGCGGTGAGGATGAGATGGAGACGGGGGAGGGCGACGGGTTTGATTTTGACGCGTTGGACGAACGCGTGCAGGCGAGCGAGACGCAAATCTTGGCGTGTCTCAACGACGAGCTCGCGGCGATCGAGATCGATGGCAAGTGGCGAGGCGTAAAACCGGAGTATCGATTGCACGCGCTGTCGATGTTGGCGGTGAGCGCGAGCGGGAACGGGTGGCCGAGGAACGCGTTGCCCGAGGCGGACGTCGTCGACGCCATGGTGGGCGACGGATTCATCCCGGAGATGGCTCGAAACACCCTGCACGCGTTCGCGTCGCCGAACGAGGACGGCGTCACGTGGACGATGGACGAGGAAAAGGTGAGCCGCGCGCTCGTCGAGCGCGTGTTGAGAGACGGCACCGGTTTGAAGCAGTGGCGTCTGGCGGATGTGATGGACGCGTGGCGCGCGAAGATGAACGAAAACGGTCTCGGCGACGTGGAGATCAAGGAGGAATACCTCGCCGGCATGGCGCTCATCGAACGTTCCGACCGCTCCGACGAGGCGTTCGTGCGCACGCTCGTCGCGACGGATCTCTCGCGCGAGCCCGAGTTGCGATTCAAGTCGCTCTGGGAGGTGAAACCGCGCTGGACGCTCGCCGAATTGGAACCGTATCTCAAAGGTCAAGAGCGTCCGGGACAAAACATTCAGGCGCAATTGTTAAAATATTGTCGCGTCACGCAGGGAACGCCTCCCGTGTATTCAAAGCGATGATACGGACGCGTTCGATGATGCGAGTAGCCGCAGTAGCGATAAACATTAAAATTGAATCGGTAAAGTACAGTACATGTGCCTCGAATTCGAGAAGAATCGCGTCACGCCGCGTACGTTTCCTGCAAGTAATCGACGATATCCTTGCTTTCAAACATCTCGATCATCGTATTCGGATCCTGGAGAAACGGGACCTGAAACATGCCGTGCTTGTCATACAACTCTTGACGCTTGGGAGACCCGCGGCCGACGCTCCTTTGCAAGTACGGAAGTTCGAGCTCGCACAATTTCTCCGCCACCAAGGCGCAAAACGGCGATCCCTCGTACCCCCAAAACACGAGAGGTTTCATGTTCTCCGGCTTTTTCGACGGCGAGTACGCCGACCCTTTCCCAAATCGAGGCAAGAGACTGAGCCCGGCCGTCAGATTCGTGAGCGCACCGCTCGAGAGCGCGGGCCCGATGTTCGCCTTGCCCGGACCGTATTTCTCGTACAGGTGCTCGATGATGGCGTCGCTCTCGTACATCTTCGTCGGAGGTTCCGTGTTTTCATCGATCAGGTACGGAAACTGCGCCTTGCCTCCATCCGCGCGCACGAACGCTCTGTACTCGGGTCCATCCCTCGGACACGGGTAATACAAGACGTCCAAATCCAAGCTAATCACCGCCTCGCGCACTTTTTTACAAAACGGACACCCGTGTAAATTGTAAATTTTCAGCGGCGCGCTCGGTCTCGGAAACTTGGCGACGTCCGACGTTTCCTCGACGTGTTTCCCGTTCCCAGACCACAACGAGTACGTCCCCGCCGCCACCTCCCCGTCCACCAATCGCACAGAGTACCCGTCGCACGTCAACCCGCTCGTCAGACGCAACGCGATGGGCGCCGACGCCGCGGCGACGTTGAACAGCTCACCCTCGGCGACGACGAATCGTCTCGGCTCGGTGCGCGCGCGACGTTCGTACTCGCCGGACCCGCGCGAGTCGACGCGAATCGTCGGCGCGTCGTCGGCGGCGTCCGTCG
>Ga0181565_10000500_pt1 | contig 29350 bp, 27 predicted proteins | sample 101ome_16_FD_129661 | JGI IMG/M metagenome (GOLD analysis project Ga0181565, IMG submission 129661) | Coastal salt marsh microbial communities from the Groves Creek Marsh, Skidaway Island, Georgia - 101401AT metaG (megahit assembly) | ecosystem: Environmental > Aquatic > Marine > Intertidal... | reverse complement strand
CGGGTTCGGATAATTTTAGAGCCTCCTCTATCCAAGGCATTATGAAGCGTATTAAGGCCAAAGGCATTGAAGTGGTGGTGTATGAACCAGTGCTTAGTGAACAAGGCGAGAATGAATTCTTCCACTCCAAAGTGATTGAGGATTTGACCCAGTTTAAGCAGATGAGTGATGTGATTGTCGCCAATCGCATGGTGGATGAGCTCAGTGATGTTAAGGACAAGGTCTATACGCGAGATTTATTTAACTCAGATTAACAAAGGATAAGCATGAAAGTATTGGTAACTGGCTCAGCCGGCTTTATTGGTTCAGCACTCTCCATCAGATTATTGGATCGTGGTGATACAGTAGTAGGCATTGATAATCACAATGATTATTATGATCCTAAGCTTAAAGAGGCGCGTTTAGCACGTCATGAAAATCATCCAAACTACACCCATATTCGCATGAATTTGGAAGATCGCGAAGCAATGGCCGAGCTATTTGCCAACGAGGGTTTTGACGCGGCAGTGAATTTGGCAGCACAAGCGGGTGTGCGTTATTCTTTGGAGAATCCATTGGCCTATATCGACACCAATCTGGTGGGTTTTGGTCATATTTTGGAGGGTTGTCGACACAATAAGGTCGGGCATCTGGTGTACGCTTCATCAAGTTCAACTTATGGACTGAATACCAAACAACCGTTTTCTACCCATGAGTGTGTCAATCATCAGGTGAGTCTGTATGCTGCAACCAAAAAGGCCAATGAGCTGATGGCGCATACCTATTCGCATTTATATGATTTGCCGACCACAGGCTTAAGATTTTTTACCGTGTATGGCCCGTATGATCGACCTGATATGGCTTTGCAAAAGTTCACTCGTGCGATTATGACTGGTGAGCCGATCACGGTGTTTAATTATGGCAAACATCGTCGTGACTTTACCTATATTGACGATATTGTCGAAGGTATTTTGCGCATTCTCAATCGCCCGGCGCCACGAAATCCTGACTGGGATAGTGATAATCCAGATCCGTCCACTTCCAGCGCGCCGTATCGTGTTTATAACATTGGTAACAACAACCCAGTTGAGCTGATGGACTATATTGAGGCGCTAGAGAGCTCGCTAGGCAAAACCGCGAAAAAAGAATTACTGCCACTACAGCCGGGTGATGTGCCCGATACGTATGCCGATGTGGATGATCTGGTGGAAGAATTTGGCTACAAACCTTCGATGAGTGTTAAACAAGGCGTAGCAAATTTTGTCCAGTGGTATAAAGAATATAATAATATCTGAGTAAACTTAAAATTATGAGTGATAAAAAAATTGCCCTAATCGGCCTAGGCGATAATAGCCATTATCATCTTTGAAAAACCTTGAAAAACCTAACAATATCAGCACAATAATAAAACACTGCATATTATGTATTTAACGATTAATTTGAAATGCAAATAATCCCGGTTATCCTTTCAGGCGGCTCAGGAACAAGACTCTGGCCTTTGTCTCGCAAACAATATCCTAAGCAATACTTGCCTCTGGTGGGCGATAACACCATGTTGCAAGAAACTATTCTGCGTTTAAACGGATTAGACAATCTTGCAGATCCAATTATTGTTTGTAACGCCGACCATCGTTTTTTAACGGCTGAGCAGTGTCAACAAATTGACATTAAAAATCCAACAATACTGCTTGAGCCTGTTGGCAGAAATACTGCGCCTGCCATTACAGCTGCAGCACTACAATCACTTAAGGATACAGATAATGCAGTACTTTTGGTCCTGTCCGCTGATCATGTTATTCAAGATGTTGAAGTCTTTCATAAAGCTATCAATATTGCAAGCAAGCAAGCGCAAGGTGGAAAATTAGTAACTTTTGGCATTGCGCCCACAAATGCCAATACAGGGTACGGTTATATTAAATACTCCAAGGATAGTATTGATGGTGTGCACAAGGTTGAAGAATTTGTTGAAAAACCAAACTTTAAAACAGCACAGTCTTATTTAGAGCAAGGTAATTATCTGTGGAACTCTGGTATGTTTATGTTTAAGGCTGCTGAGTTAATTGATGAGCTAACTATCTATTCTCCTAACACCATCATCTCGGTTAGTAATGCTGTTAATAATGCTGCGCAAGACCTTGATTTTATTAGATTGGACAAGCAAGCTTTTGAATCGTCTCCAAGTGATTCTATTGATTATGCACTCATGGAGAAAAGTGATAACGTAATGGTTGTGCCATTAGATGCCCAATGGAGTGATGTTGGTGCTTGGTCAGCACTGTATGATGTCGGCGTAAAAGATGTCAATGGCAATGTAATTAGGGGTGATGTAATCACCAAAGATACAACTAATACTTATATCAATGCCAATTATCATATGGTGGCAACTATTGGTATAGATAACTTAATTGTTGTTGATACGCCAGATGCAACTTTTATCTCCACCCAGGACAAGGCGCAAGAGGTTAGATCTATTGTTGAATCTTTGCAGATTGATGGGCGTGAAGAAGGTGATATACATCGCAAAGTGTATAGACCCTGGGGTTGGTACGATTCTATTGAGTCTGGCGAATACTTCCAAGTAAAAAGATTGCACGTAAACCCAGGTGCAAGACTGTCACTACAAATGCACCACAAGCGTGCAGAGCATTGGGTGGTAGTTGACGGAATAGCAACAGTAACAAATGGTGAAAAAACTTTTGATCTTAATAAGGGTGAGTCTACCTATGTTCCATTGGGTGTTACCCACGCATTAGAGAACAATACTCAGAATCCATTAGAAATAATCGAGGTACAGAGTGGCACTTACTTAGGCGAAGATGATATTGTAAGGTTTAAAGATGTTTATGGCAGAATATATTGATAATGTGCAACATGCCTGCCTCTAATATTGTTTATCATAATGCAACTGTTACTCGCCAAAGACGAGAAAAGTTGAATAATCATAAATCGGTGGTTATCTGGTTTACAGGCCTATCAGGATCAGGCAAGTCAACACTTGCTCATTCGGTGGAAGAGCAATTATACGAACTTGGTTGCAGAACTTTTGTTTTAGACGGAGATAATGTGCGTCATGGACTGTCATCGAATTTAACTTTTAGTGATGACGATCGTAAAGAAAACATTAGAAGAATTGGCGAAGCTGCTAAGCTAATGATGGAGGCTGGCGTTATAACCATTACCGCATTTATTAGTCCATTTAGAGAAGACAGGGATGCAGTTAGAAAGCTGTTGCCACAGCATGATTTTATTGAGATTTACTGCAATGCTAGTCTAGAAGTTTGTGAGTCGAGAGATGTTAAAGGCCTGTATAAACGCGCACGAGCTGGAGAAATTAAAAACTATACGGGTATTGACTCTCCTTATGAAGCGCCTAAAAAACCGGAGTTGATTATTAATACTGGATATGAGTTACTTGAAGAGTCTGTGATCAAAGTAGTTGATTTTCTAAGGTCGAAAGGCATTATTGCTTGATAATGCTTAATCAAATTAATATTCAAGATATAGTTTCTATTGCTAAAGATGCTGGTAATGCTATTATGCAGATATATGCTCAAGATTTTGAGGTTGAGTATAAGCAAGATAGTTCTCCATTAACACTAGCAGATAAAAAAGCTAATGATATTATTGAGAATGGACTGATGAATAAACTTTCAGTCAAATTTCCTATCTTGTCTGAAGAGGGTGAAAATATCCCATATGAAGAAAGAAGAGATTGGGAATATTTTTGGTTGGTTGACCCGTTGGACGGTACTAAAGAGTTTGTGAATAAGAATGATGAGTTTACTGTAAACATTGCACTCATACATAAAGACATGCCGGTTTTTGGTGTAGTCTACGCTCCTGCTTTAGATATTTGCTATTGGGCAAAACAAAATGATGGGGCATTTAAGGATGGGCAAAAACTCCCTTTAAAAACCAAAAGTCAGCAACAATCTTGCAAAATTATTGCTAGTAGATCACATATGTCTGGCGAAACCCAAGCGTTTATTGACAATATAGAAACAAACAAAGAAAAGGAATTAATCTCAATCGGCAGCTCTTTAAAAATTTGCTTGGTTGCAGAGGGGGAGGTTGATATTTATCCAAGACTTAGCCCCACTATGGAATGGGATACTGGCGCGGCGCATGCTATAGTTATTGAGTCTGGAAAAAGTTTGCAGAAGTATAAAGACGGCAAATATTCAAAACATAAATATAATAAAAAGTGTTTGTTAAATTCATTTTTTGTCGTTAAGTAGATGGTATTAATTTTTATTTATTTACATGAGAAACAATAAGAAATTAGTCGAGAAGTTCCAATCTATTGTTGGACCCAAAAATGTAATTACACGCCCGTCTAAAACCTTGTTTTATAGGAAAGGTTTTAGATTTGGAGTGGGAGGTGCTATAGCTGTTGTAACTCCTGGAACAATACTAGAACAGTGGCTTATAATCAAAGCTTGTGTAGAGGCGGACTGCATTATTATTTTGCAAGCTGCAAACACCGGATTAACAGGAGGGTCAACTCCAAGTGGAGAAGATTATGATAGAGACGTAATTGTTATTAACACTTTAAGAATAAATGATATTCACTTGATTAATAATGGAAAGCAGGCTATCAGCCTACCTGGTGCAACTTTGCATAGTCTTGAGGATAAGTTAAATAATATCAATCGAGATCCTCATTCGGTTATCGGATCCTCTCAGATTGGGGCTACAGTTGTTGGCGGTGTTGCTAACAATTCTGGCGGAGCTCTTGTGAAACGCGGACCATCTTATACAGAATTTTCGTTATATGCGCAAGTAGATAAAAATGGCAATTTGAATTTGGTAAATCATTTAGGTATTGATGATTTAGGCAAAACACCCGAAGAGGTTTTAACCAATATTCAAAATGGAGCTTTCGATAATAAAAAAATCCATTACAAAGGAATGGCTTCTGACACTGAGTATATTGATTGGGTTAGGGATATTAAATCCGACATTCCTGCCCGATTTAATGCTGACAGTAGAAGATTATTTGAAGCCAGTGGATGCGCAGGAAAGATTGCTGTATTTGCAGTGAGAACTGACACATTCCCAAAACCAAGCAATGAAAAAATATTTTATCTTGGCACTAATAATCCAGAAAAATTAACAACTCTAAGAAAAGATATTTTAACTAGTTTTGATGATTTGCCAGACATAGCAGAATATTTGCATCGTACAATTTTTAATGTAACAGAAAGGTATGGAAAAGATATTTTCCTGGCAATTAAGTATTTCGGCGTTAAAAGAATTCCTAATTTTTTTAAGGCAAAGGCAAAATTAGAGTATTTTTTTGAAAAAATACCATTGCTAACCCCCAGTTTTTTAAGCAAGTTTTTGTATTATTTTTCTAGTTTTTTTCCACAGCATCTGTCTAAGAGAATGGTCGAATATAGAGACAAATACGAACACCATTTAATTGTAAGTATGAGTGATGCTGGAATTGAGAAAATGCAAGAATATCTAAATCAAAAATGGAGTAGCTGCCCCAATAGTGATTTTTTTGTTTGTACCGATGAAGAAGGTGAAAATGCCTTATTGCATCGTTTTGCTGCAGGAGGTGCTGCAGGAAATTACCAATCCATTCACAAAAAACACACAGGTGGAATTTTGGCCTTAGATGTAGCTCTACGTCGTAATGATGAGAGTTGGGTTGATGTGCTTCCGGACGATATTAATGAAAAAATCATTCATCATCTTTATTATGGCCATTTTTTATGTAATGTTTTTCACAGAAATTATATTTTAAAAAAAGAAGTTGATAAAAATGAAGTCAAATTTAAAATTTTGTCACTACTCGATAAAAAGGGCGCTAAATATCCTGCTGAGCATAATGTGGGTCATTTGTATAAGGCTGACAATAATTTACAAGATTTTTATTTAAATCTAGATCCAACCAATACTTTTAATCCAGGCATTGGAAAAATGGACAAATATAAGTTAAGTTGCAATTGTTGTTTATAGAGAGCGTATGATCTATATGAGAGAGTTTTGTATATCAAATATATATCTGATAGACAATTATAAATGCATTTCTAGCAATATTATGGGCTTTGGAAGTTTTTGGGCTGTCAAATGTTAGGGGATAATTGGATTGTTTTTAAAGATGCTAATGAGTTGTCACAAAAGTTAGCCAATGATATTTTATCGGCTGCAGAGTTTTCAATTAAGTCTAAAAATAGTTTTAAAATAGTTCTAGCCGGCGGCAGTAGTGTTTTGCAAACTTATGAAATTTTAAGTGATTCCGAATCTGATTGGGGAAGGTGGCACGTGTATTTTGGTGATGAGCGCTGTCTGCCTGTAAAAAATAAAGATAGAAATGACTCCATAATTAACACAATATGGTTGAATGACTGCGCCATACCAAAACAAAATATTAATTATATACCTGTAGAGTTGGGCGTTAATGTTGCTGCTACAAGTTATGGACAAATAGTAGATACTGTAGGTGAATTTGACCTGGTGATTTTAGGCGTAGGAGAAGATGGGCATACTGCGTCATTATTTCCAGGTCACATATATGACGATACTAAAAGCGTTATTATTGAAGAGAACTCGCCCAAATACCCAAAAAATAGAGTTAGTATTTCCTATTCTAAACTCAACCGGTCAAAAAAGGTATTTAAAGTTGTAAGTGGTAGTTCGAAAAAACCAATTGTTCAACAGTGGCTAAGAGGAGTTGATTTGCCAATCAATAAAGTTTGTGGTTATTCTGAGCGTGTGTATATCTGTAGAGAATTGTTAGCTATATAGACTTACTTTTTATTTGTGTTACTTCAAATCTCTTGGATTTTATTGGATGATGGCTTTTTTACATATGAAAAATCTTGGAGTATTTTTAACTGCTAAAAAATATGAAATTTATTCTTGATAATATCAAAAAAATTTTTACAATCCTAGGTAGGGATGTAAAACAGATCCCGTGGATGATTTTGTTATTTGTTTTATTATCCATTCTGGATGTTGTGGGAATCGGTTTAATTGCTCCATACATTATGTTAATAACTGAACCTGAATTATTCATGCAGAGTTATTTTGGTACTTATATTGCTTCCTTTGCGTATATTCCACAAGGGGATGGGTTGTTGCTTGTGATGGGGTTATTTTTAGTTGCAGTGTTTCTTGTTAAGTCTTTTTTTGGAGTTATTGTTAATTATAAAATTCTTCAATTTTGCTATAACCAAGGTTTTAGAATTAGATCGCTCCTAATGAGGTCGTATCAAAATATGCCATACAAGAAGTACATATCAAGAAATAGCTCGGAATATATCCATAATATCCAAGTAGTGTCTGATAAATTTTCTATAGGAATATTGCAATCTATACTTAGAATAATGAGTGAGGGGATAGTAGTAGTATTTGTTTTGATGTTTTTACTTTGGAGTAGCCCACAAATCGTAGCTTTGCTTCTTGTCTTATTTGGCTTTGTTATGTTGATTTACAATTACTTGTTTGGTAAAAAAATGCAAAGATATGGGAAAATTTCCAACAAGCATTCTAATAGTATGATAAGGGGAATTCACGAGGGTATTAATGGTTTTAAAGAGGTTAGGATTCTGGGGAAAGAGGCTTATTTTTATACTAAATTTATAAGTGGGGCTGAAGGACTGAAAGAAGCTAATCTTAGAAGTACCCATATTTCACTGCTTCCTCGCTACCTGCTAGAGTTAGTACTAATAGTATTCATTGTATTGCTAGTGAATGGCTCAATGTTGTTCAACCAAAATATTGATAATTTAATTCCTATTTTGGGGATGTTTGGAGTTGCAACTGTGCGGCTTATTCCATCAATTAACCGAATGATGACAGGAATTACCATGATACGCTTTGGTAAAAATTTCGTTGACATACTTTACAAAGATGTTAAGAAGTCTTTTCATTTGAATCAATCTGATAGAAGCCCTATCAAACAAAAAGATATTGATAAGTTTAATTCCCTAGATATTAAAGATCTACATTTTTCTTATCCAAAAACAAGTAGAGGGGCAATTAATGATATTTCTATAACGGTTCATGCAGGTGAATCTATTGGGTTTATTGGATCATCTGGTTCAGGCAAGACAACTCTAATAGATTTAATTCTTGGTTTACATTGTCCAAATAGTGGTGAAATTAACGTTAACGGAAGTTCAATAAGTGACAATATTTTAAAATGGAGGTCTCGTATTGCCTATATTCCTCAACAGATATTCTTAATTGATGATACTTTATGTAACAATATAGCTCTTTCAGACCCTAGTAAAATCGATGATGTTAAGTTGAAAGAATCTATTAAGAAAGCGCATCTTGAGGAGTTGGTTAGAGAGCTAGAAAGCGGTATCGAAACTGTTGTTGGTGAAAATGGAATTCAGTTATCTGGTGGTCAGCGTCAACGAATAGCTCTTGCGCGTGCGTTTTATCATGATAGAGATATTATTATCATGGATGAGGCAACTAGTGCTTTGGATGGTCATACTGAAAGTGAAATAATAGATGAAATTCAACAACTAAAAGGCAAAAAAACAGTAATTGTTATAGCTCATAGACTTTCAACAGTTCAACATTGTGATCGGATATATGAGCTGAATAAAGGGCGATTAGTTGATTTTGGGTCGCCAGAAAAAATGCTAAACTAAAACTACACAAGGCGCAATATGTTAAAAAAATCATCAATACTAATAACAGGTGGAACAGGTTCATTTGGGCATACTTTCATTCCCCTGACGTTAGAAAAATATAACCCTGAAAGAATAGTGGTATTTTCTAGGGATGAGATGAAGCAGTGGGAAATGGCTAAATTATTTAAAGACGACCCTCGTGTTCGCTTTATGATTGGAGATGTACGTGATAAAGATAGGCTGTATCGCGCATTAGACGGAATTGATTATGTTGTCCATGCTGCAGCTACTAAAATTGTCCCAACTGCAGAATATGATCCGTTTGAATGTGTAAAGACTAATGTAATAGGCGCAATGAATTTGATTGATGCTTGTATTGATAAGAGTGTTAAGCGTATTGTTGCTCTCTCTACTGACAAGGCGAGCGCGCCTTCTAATCTGTACGGCGCTACAAAATTAACCTCTGATAGATTATTTGTATCTGGAAATTCATATACTGGTAGTCACAATACAAGTTTTTCAGTGGTAAGGTATGGAAATGTAATGGGGTCTCGCGGTTCAGTGATTCCTTTTTTTATATCAATTAAAGATAGACAGGTGTTTCCAATTACAGATAATCGGATGACTCGTTTTATGATTTCTTTAGAGGAAGGTGTTGAATTGGTTTGGCATGCTTTTGAAGACATGAAGGGTGGGGAAATTTATGTAAAGAAGATACCATCTATGAAAGTTACCGATGTAGCTTTAGCGGTTGATAAAAATACTAAACAGGAAGAAGTTGGTATTAGGCCAGGTGAAAAATTACATGAGCAAATGATTGGAATAGAGGATGCGCTTTACACTTATGAGTATCCAGGCCACTTTAAAATCCTACCATCTATCAATGAGTGGGCTAAAGACGAGGCTCGAATAGGTGACGGTATTAGGGTGCCGGAAAATTTTACGTATACTTCCAATAACAATAAAGAGTGGATGCAAATATCTGAACTTCAAGACTGGATCGAGGTTAATAAAAATAAGATTGGAAATATCTAAGAATGATTCCCTATGGAAAGCAAGATATTAATCAAGCTGATATTGATTCGGTTATTAGCGTGCTTCAGTCTGATTTTTTAACCCAAGGTCCGCAAGTTCCTTTATTTGAAAAAGTAGTATCTGATTATTGTAATGCAGAATATGGGGTAGCTGTTAATAGCGCTACATCTGCCTTACATATTGCTTGTCTAGCTTTAGGCCTGGGTAAAGGTGATTATCTTTGGACGTCTCCAAACACCTTTGTAGCTTCTGCAAATTGTGGATTGTATTGTGGTGCAAAAGTTGATTTTATTGATATTGATCCATTGACCTATAATTTATCACCAGAAGAGCTTGAAAAAAAACTTATTCAGGCTAAGAAAGACAACAAATTGCCAAAGGTTGTTATCCCTGTTCACTTTGCAGGACAATCTTGCAGTATGAAAAAAATTTATTCACTCGGTCAAGAGTATGGCTTTAAGATTATTGAGGATGCCTCTCATGCGATAGGAGGTAAGTACCTAAATAGTCCAATTGGCGGTTGTCAATATTCTGATATTACAGTGTTTAGTTTTCATCCAGTTAAAATTGTTACCACAGCAGAAGGAGGGGTTGCAACAACAAATAATAAAAATCTTTTGGACCGTATGCGATTATTCCGTAGTCATGGAGTTACTCGAGATCTTGATTTAAATATAAGAGAAACTGAAGGAGATTGGTATTATCAACAAGTGGAAATGGGGTTCAATTATAGAATGACTGAACTTCAGGCGGCATTGGGCGTGTCTCAAATGCAGCGGCTGGATGAATTTGTTGTCCTGCGCCATAAATATCGAGACCGATACGATGAATTGTTGAAAAACCTTCCTATTATTGTCCCTTATCAAGATTTAGATAACTATTCCGCATTGCACTTGTACCCTATTAAAATTCAAACAGATAAAATTAAAACCACGAGAAAAGAGATTTTTGAAGCGTTACGAAAAAATGATATTGGTGTAAATGTCCATTACATCCCTGTACACACGCAGCCTTATTATGAAGACATGGGGTTTAAAAAGGGTGATTTTCCCAACACTGAGAACTATTACGAAAATGCAATTAGCCTACCTTTATTTCATGCAATGACATTTGAGCAACAAGATCAAGTGGTTGCTGCCTTAGAAAAAGTATTGAGATAATTATGTCAAAAATAGCCCTTGGCACAGTGCAATTTGGAATTGACTATGGTATTAATTCCACAGAAGGCCAGGTTCAGCCAAATCAGGTTGAGCGTATATTGAGATATGCGCGTTCAAAAGGCATTAATTTATTGGATACCGCACCTGCATACGGAAGTAGCGAAAAAGTTCTTGGGCAAATAGGCACTGAAAACTTCAAGGTGGTTACAAAAACTAGGCATTTTGATAGTCTTGAAATAAATGATAGTGACGTAAACTTGTTAAACAATGACTTTTATAACTCATTGAAAAATTTAAGGCAAGACAGTGTTTATGGAGTGTTGATACATAATGCTGATGATTTATTAAAGTCTGGATCTGAAAAAATATTCAAGCAGCTGCAAAAGTTAAAACATGCAAAAAAAATAGTAAAAATAGGAGTGTCTGTATACGATCATAGTCAACTGCAAACTATTCTTGATAATTTTGATGTAGATTTAGTGCAACTACCTTTTAATATACTAGATAGAAGAATGGTCGACAGTGGCATGCTTGCGAAACTTCAAGAAAAAGACATTGAAGTGCACGCCCGTTCAATTTTCTTACAAGGTTTATTATTGATGTCTGAACAAAATCGCCCTGAGAAGTTTAATCGTTGGAGTGGTTTATGGAGAATATGGCATGAGTGGCTTAATGATAATCAATTAACAGCATTAGAAGCCACAACAAGGTACGCAGTTTCTATGCCAGAAACATCTAAAGTATTAGTAGGTGTGGACAATGTTGATCAACTAAAAGATATTGTTGCTTCTTCAACCAGAGTGCTGCCAAAAGTTCCAAACGAGTTATTTACAAACGACACTGATCTACTTAATCCATCAAACTGGAGTAAATTATGAAAATTGTTGCATTGGTTCAAGCTAGAATGGGGTCAACCAGATTGCCAGGAAAAGTATTAAAGTCTATTGTGAATAAGCCAATGATTGAGCTATTGTTAACCCGTTTGTCTAAATCTAGTGAATTAGATGATATTATTGTAGCGGCCTCTGAAGAGACTGAGAATGACAAATTGCAATCAGTAGTCGAATCTTTGGGTTATAAATGTACAAGAGGTAGCGAGAAAAATGTATTGAATCGATTTTATCAATCAGCTAAAGAAGTAGATGCAGATGTAATTGTTCGTATTACTGGAGACTGCCCATTGGTTGATTCAAATTTGGTTGATGAGTGTATTCAGGGATATAAAAGTAACAAAGTAGACTATTTTTCAAATGTTGATCCTGCAAGTTACCCAGACGGTCTGGATATTGAAGTTATGTCATTTGAGTCTATTAAGCGCGCAAATAATGAAACAGACTCTGATTTTGATCGGGAGCATGTAACGCCCTACATTCGCAATTCTGATAGTTTTTCAAAATCTTCAATGAGTTATACAGAAGATTTATCCAGTCAAAGGTGGTCGGTCGATGAGCCAGAAGATTTGACTGTGGTGACTAATGTATTTGAATATTTTTCACCTAATGTATTGTTTGGATGGAAGCAAGTGCTAGAGTTAAGAGAATTACAGCCTACACTATTTGTTGAAAATAAACAATTTAAGAACAATGAGGGAGCAACTATGGGTACTGGACAAAAACTTTACAGAAGGGCAAAAAGAGTTATTCCTGGTGGTAATATGTTGCTTTCTAAAAGGCCGGAGATGTTCTTACCTGAAAAATGGCCGGCTTATTTTAGTAAATCTAAAGGCTGTAAAGTCTGGGATTTGGATGGAAGTGAATACATTGATATGTCGATTATGGGTATTGGTACCAATATATTAGGTTATGGCCATCCCGAGGTTGATGAGGCGGTAATGAAAACCGTTAGAGATGGAAACATGTCAACCTTTAATTGCCCAGAGGAAGTTTATCTGGCTGAAAAATTAGTTGAACTGCATCCATGGGCAGACATGGTGAGATTTGCTAGAGCTGGAGGTGAGATCAATTCCATTGCAATACGTATTGCTAGAGCTTCTACTGGTAAGGATAAAATTGCAATATGTGGCTATCATGGCTGGCATGATTGGTATCTATCTACCAATCTTAATAGTGATAAAAATTTAGATGGACACTTATTGCCAGGTTTACAGCCTAACGGTGTACCTAGAGGATTAACTGGAACAACATTGCCTTTTAATTACAATGATATTGATCAATTAGAACAATTAATTAAAGACAATAAAGGTGAAATTGCTGCCATTAAAATGGAAGTTTCTAGAAACGAGGGGCCAAAGAATAACTACTTGCAAAAAGTAAGAGACCTTGCAACTGAAAATAATATTGTGTTAATTTTTGATGAGTGCACGTCAGGGTTTAGAGAGACATTTGGCGGTCTGCATAAAAAATACGATGTGGAGCCTGATCTTGCTATTTTTGCAAAAGCTTTAGGAAACGGTTATGCAATTTCTGCTTGTATTGGTAAGCAAGAGTTTATGCAAGCAGCACAAAAAACTTTTATTAGCTCCACATTTTGGACTGAGCGTGTCGGACCAACTGCTGCACTAAAAACACTTGAAGTCATGCAGAAGGAAAAGTCTTGGGATGTGATTACGAAAATTGGTAGCAGTATTTCCAGTCGGTGGAAAAGTCTAGCAGATAAATACGGGTTAGATATTAGTACATGGGGTCTTCCAGCGCTAAGTGGCTATACATTTGATTCTCCCAATGCTATTGCTTATAAAACTTTAATTACTCAAGAAATGCTAAAGAAGGGGTATCTTGCCGCCAATAGTGTTTATGCTTGTACAGAGCATAAGAACGAGATTGTTGACGGGTATTTTGCCGAACTTGATCCAATATTTGCACTTATCAAGCAGTGTGAGGAAGGGTTGGATGTTGCCACACTATTGGAAGGTCCGCTGTGCCATAGTGGATTTAAACGCTTAAACTAATGAAAGCAGTTTTTCGTGTCGATGCTTCTTTAGAGATGGGCACTGGCCATGTGATGCGCTGTTTAACCTTGACACAAGCGCTAAAAGAAAATGGAGCAGATGTTGAGTTTATTTGTCGGAAACATGAAGGAAATTTAATAGATAAGATCCGTTCAAATGGGTTTTTTGTTCATGGTTTAGAGGCATTTTGACAAACTAAAGTTGATGATAAGTTGACACATTCACACTGGTTAGGATCTACTCAAAAACAAGATGTTGATGATTGTATTGACATACTTAAAGCAGAAAAAACTGATTGGTTGATTGTTGACCATTATGCTTTAGATGAAGAGTGGCAAAAAAAACTTAAGCCTTTAAAATGTGTTTAGAGTTTGTAAATAATTACGAGCAACACAAGACCCCGGTAAAGCAAAGTGGCGATGAGAGCTTCTATGCAAAGCGAAGCAAAGAAGATAGTGAATTAGATATAGACAAAACTATTAAAGAGCAGTTTAATCTTTTAAGAATTGTTAATAATAATGAGTATCCTGCTTATTTTGAGCTTGATGGCAATAGATATATTCTTAAGATTGAATTAGATAAATCGGGGGGGGTAGAGCTAATTGATTTTGTCGATTTGACTTTGGATGAAAAGCTTATGGTTTTAGAATGGAGAAATAGTTCTAATGTTAAAGAGTGGATGTATTCTCAGAATGAAATTTCTGTAGAAACCCATATCAATTTTATAGGCAATCTATTGTTCTCTTTAGACAGTCAATATGCAGTTGTGAAACGAGATAGTAACTATTTGGGTGTTATTAATTTCACTAAAATAGATTTTCATAAAAAACAGTGTTTCTTTGGTTTGTATGTTAACCCTCATAATAAAACAATAGGTCTAGGGAAAATTCTTATGAGAGTGAGTATAAAGTATGTTTTTAATTTACTTGGTTTTAAAAAGATTAAATTAGAGGTTTTTGATAATAATAATCGAGCGAAAAATTTATATAAAAAGTTTAATTTTAAAGAGGCATGCATAAAGAGAGTTGCTAAACAAAGTATAGCCTGTATGGAGTTATCAAAATAATGAAAGAAATTACCATTAATAATAGAAAAATAGGTCAAAGATATTCTCCATATGTAATCGCTGAAATGTCAGCTAACCATAATGGAGATATTAATAATGCTTATAAAATTATTGATATGGCTAAAGCATGTGGTGCAGATGCAGTCAAATTACAGACTTATACTCCTGACACCTTAACAATTGATAGTAATTTACCTGATTTTCAATTAACGGAAGGACTTTGGGCTGGGCAAAGCTTGTATGATTTATATAAGGGCGCGTATATGCCATGGGATTGGCACCAGCCCTTATTTGATTATGCACAAAAGGTCGGTATCACAATATTTAGCTCTCCATTTGACAATACTGCCGTTGATTTATTAGAAGGTTTAAACGTACCAGCATATAAGATCGCCTCATTTGAAGCGGTAGATTTGCCTTTGATTAGGTATGTGGCCCAAACTGGAAAGCCCATGATTATTTCAACAGGCATGGCAGATGCTGAGGAAATTCAAGAAGCGATTGAGGCTGCACGCGAGGGTGGCTGCAAAGAGCTGGCCATACTTCATTGTGTGAGTGGGTACCCTGCGCCAGCAACAGACTATAATTTGAAAACACTTGTTGATATGCAAAGTAAGTTTGGGTTAATTACAGGTTTATCTGACCATACAATTAACAACACAACAGCAATTACCAGTGTGGCGTTAGGGGCTTCTATTATTGAAAAGCACGTGACTCTAGATCGGAATGGAGGTGGTCCTGACGATTCTTTTTCACTTGAACCAAAAGAGTTAAAGAAATTGTGTGAAGAGGCGGAAGTCGCATGGGGGGCACTTGGAAAAGTTGATTATGGTCGAAAATCGAGCGAACAAAATAATGCAAAGTTCCGTCGTTCACTGTACTTTGTAAAAAATATAGAGGCTGGCGATGTTGTGACTGAGGAGCATGTAAAGAGTATTCGTCCTGGTTATGGCTTGGCACCTAAATATTTGGAAGAAGTTATAGGAATGAGAGTAGTTGCGCGCGCCAAACGTGGCACACCAGTAACAAGGGAAATAATTGCATGAAATATTGTAAAAAATGCCTAACTACAAGTCTTAGGCCAAATGCATTGTTTAACGACGAAGGGGTGTGTATTCCTTGTGAGTACAGCTCAAACATTAGTAAAAAATCATTTATACCTTACCTCGATACTCTTAAATCTATGATAAAGGAAAATAAGGCGAGAAGAAAAAAACACCCCAGGTATGATTGTATCGTAGGTGTAAGCGGTGGAAAAGATAGTACAAGGCAGGCGCACTGGGTAAGAGACAGACTAGGATTAAACCCGTTGTTGGTTTGTTGCGGGTATCCGCCGTTGCAAATGACAGATATTGGTGCAGACAACTTATCAAATTTAATCTCTATGGGGTTTGATGTTGAGGTATTTACTCCTGCCCCACAATCATCGGCACAATTATCTTTAGCATCATTTCGAAAGTTCGGAAATGTATCCAAAACAGCAGAAATGGCTTTATATTCTGCTGTGCCAAGAATGGCTATAGAAAAGAAAATACCATTAATTCTGTGGGGCGAAAATGATGCGCTCCAAGTTGGAGACTCAAAGGCAGCAGGCAAAAATTATTTTGATGCAAACAACTTAAGAAACCTAAACACACTAGTCGAGGGCGGTATCGAATGGATTTTTGATGAAGTTGAGGCACATAAAGCGCAAGCATATGTCTACCCGAATAAGAAATCTTTTGATAAAGCGAAGTTAGACATTATGTTTCTTGGTCCTGCATGGGATGATTGGAGCTTGGATGATAATTCAATATATGGGGCACTAACAGGGTTGACGCTTAGACCTGATGATATTGATATTACCGGTGACATCAATGGCGCATCAATGTTGGACGAAGAGTTTACCAATATAAATATGATGATAAAGTATTATAAATTTGGGTTCGGTCGTGCCACGGATACTTGTAATGAGAGAATTAGAAATAAAACTTTAACAAGGGATGAGGCTGTTGTCTTGGTTGATAAGTATGACGGCGTTTGTGACGATTCGATTATCTTAAGATATTGCGAATATATAGGTATTAGTACTAATGAGTTTTGGGACATAGTAAATTTATATGTAAATCGTGATATTTTTTATATTCAAGAAAAAGGAAGACCTAAAAGAAAATTTACTGTAGGAGTTGACTTCTGTGATTAACATAATAGATGTTGGCCTAGGTAATGTTAAGTCAATCGAGCACTGGTTAGATAGATCTAACTTGCTTTTCAAACGAATTTCAGATGTGGAGAATATTACAGATGATGTAATAATAATCCCGGGTGTTGCGTCAGCTGGTAAATACATGTGTAAATTAAAAGAAAAAGGTTTAGATAAAGAGATTGTTAACAGATCAAAGCAAGGGCAAAAAATAATCGGAATATGCCTTGGCTTTCAAATCCTAACTAATTATTCAGAAGAGGATGGTGGTGTAGATTGTTTAGGTGTATTAAAAGGTTCTGCTAAGTATATAGATGAATATAAAACTCATAACGGCTGGGAGGCTTTCCACCTTGATGTTAGGAGATTAAGTGAGAATTCACATATCAAGAAAAAACAAAAGAAAATAGTATCTGGCAGAGTGTATTTCAATCATGAATTAAGGGTCGATCTTGAAAGTTCGCATGTTAGTAAATTGAGTAATGGCATTACATCGTTTTCTATTCAGGATAATATCTTTGGATTTCAATTTCACCCGGAAAAAAGTCAAAACACTGGGCAGGAATTGCTAGAATTAATCGTATGAGTTTTAGAATTGGCACTACAGTATTGATTGACCATAATGGTAATGCAGTTCAGAGTTATGAATTTAAGAAAAAAAGAATTCTAGGAAATATTCAAAAGGTGTTGAAATTTTTAGATGCTTATAAGGCGGATGAAATTCATCTGATAGTACCACACAAAGGAAATAACAGTATCTCATCTAAGATATTCTTGTATTTATCAGAAATTCCTATATCGACCCCACTTGGTATTGGTGGCGGGATTACAAAAACAAATATAGAGGAAATAACAAAAGACCCTTTTTTTGAAAGATGTATTTTTAATAGTGCTATTTTTAGTGATCATGCACTATTGCAGAAAGCTAAATCTATTATGGGGCATCAATCTATGGTTGCATCAATTCCATTTATTATTGATAGTGGTTTAAAAATTTATCATTCAAAAACCAATAGTTTTCAGACGGTGAAAGATGAACTATGGAGTGAAATAGAAAGAAATTTTAATGAAGTTGTGTTACTTGATGCTAATGCTGAAGGGACTAAAAAAGGCTTTAATTTTAAAGTGTTAAAATATGTAAGGTTTCCAATTGGCAGAATTTTAATTTCTGGCGGATTAACAGAGTCTGACATAGGTAAGGCAAAAAAAATAGGGTTGGCTGGAGTGTCCATTGATAATTTTACATTGCACTCAGAATATTCAGTCGAGATGTTAAGATGAAAGCAATACGTCAATGCTCACAATGTTTGGATGATGTGAATCACCCTTTGGGTCAGGTGGTTGATGATTCAGGATTGTGTACAGGCTGTTTAACGCATAAAGAAAAAGATTTGATAGATTGGGATAAAAGGTGGCGCGAGCTTGAGAAAAAGTGTAGAGAAGTATTAAAAAAAGGCGGTAATAATTCTTATGATTGCATTATTCCACTTAACGCTGATGCCGAGGATTATTATGTAGTTGAACTGGCTTTAAAATTAAATTTGAAGCCATTGTTAGTATATGTAAATAATTATTTTGGTACGGATTTAAGCTGGAGGAACTTGCATAATTTAGAAACGCGTTTTGACCTTGATCTAATAACTTTTAATCCCAATATAAACACCTATAGAGAGGCAGTTAGAACCTCTTTAAGAAAATTCAATTCTATTTATTGGCCGTATCAAGCGATTAAAACATCATATCCTGTGAGTTTAGCTCTTGATATGAAAATTCCATTAATATTATGGGGTGGCCTGCAGGCGATAGAGCAGGTTGGCAAATTCTCTCATAATGACAAGGTGGAGATGTCTGGATGGAGTAGAGTTCAGCATGATTTATTTGCTATTGATGAAGTAGATTTCTTTGGAACGGGTGCTCAAATTTTAGATTCTGAACGGTTTCATTATACTTATCCTGATATAAAGCAAGCTAACAAGGTCAAGGGTTTGTATTTGAGTAATTATGTAAGGTGGGATCCATGGTGGCAGAATCGCGATATGCTCAAGTACGGATTCGTTCCTGAAAATTCAAAATATACGTTTGATCAGTATGAAAGGGCAGGTTCTAGTATTTTTTATGAGATTCATGATTTGCTTAGATTGGAAAAGCATGGGTATCTAAAAGTAAGAGATCATTTAAGTAGAGAAATTCGTCACCATAGAATTTCAAAAAACGACGCCATCGAAGTTTATGATCGATACATGATGCAAAGTGTAGATATTAAACCATTTTTTGATTGGCTCGGTGCTACAGATTCTGGTTTGAGGTTATTTGTTAAGGAAAGAATTAATCTTGGATCTTTCAAAATTGCTCAAAGTGAAAATTTTAAAATAGATGTGAAAGATTTTTTTAACATAGATTTATTTTCAGACAAGAGTGCTTTTGTCAAAAAGAATTATGTTGTATACCACAAGGGAGTATAGGTATTTTATTTAATGCGGAACAAAAGGATTTAAAGTGAAGAAAAGTATACCATTTACCACAATACAGGACCTAAATAGCAACTCCACAGGAAGAAGAGTAGTGTTGTTTGGCGCGGGTCCAATTTCTGAAAAAACAGCTAGATTATTAAGCGAAAAAAAAATATATTCGATTGTTGATAATGCTCCTAATCTCTGGAAAAAAATAGAACTTAATGTGGAAATACAACCGCCAGAATCCATTAAAAATACGAGAAATTTATTCATAATAATATGTACCACCTCATTTTCTGAGGTGTCGGAACAGTTGGATAGTTATGGATTTTCTAATGGTATTGATTATTGTGTAAGTCCGATTTTGAACGATCTTAGAATCATTAGTGAATTAGAAAGCATATCCAAAAAAATGTTATTTACTAGCGGGTCGCCAAAAGTTGAAAATCCTTTGTATGGTGGTGGAATATATGAGCTTACAGTTGATGGGGATGAGTGGCAACACAAAAAAGTAATATCTGGAAATTGTTATGGCTTAATTAAATTCAATAATAACTATATCTCCGTTGATACAGATATTGGAATATTTGAATTTGACAGTGAATACAAAATTGTTAGATCGAAAAAATTTCCAGAGGGTGTTCGTGCGCATGGTGTGCAATACTCACATAAGTATGAACTATTTTACGTTGTGGGAAGTTATTATGACGGTGTATTGATTCTGGATGCAGAATTTAATATTGTTGACAATATTAAACTTTCTTATAAAAAAGAAAGGTACGGAACGCCTAAACATCATTGTAATGATTGTCTTGTAGTAGAAGATAGTTTGTTTGTTTCGATGTTTTCCATGACGGGAAATTGGCAAAATGATATTTTTGATGGAGGTGTTGTTGAGTATGATACTCAGAGTAAAGAAAAGATTGGATCAGTAGCTCATAACTTATGGATGCCACACAATATCCAAATGATAAATGGATCATTGCACATTCTTAATTCATTGCAAGGGCAGTTGTTAACAAATAATTTACAAGTTGTTGGCGAATTTCCTGCGTTTACAAGGGGGTTGGATTACGATGGTCAATATTATTATATCGGCCAAAGCAGAAACAGAAATTACTCAAAAAACATCGGAGTTTCTAAAAATATTTCAATTGATGCTGGAATTATTGTATTTGATGAACGTACTAAGGCCTCTAGATTTTTACAACTCCCGCCAAAAATATCAGAGATACACAGCATATTACTATTGAATTGATAAAGATTATTTTAGAACTGAAATTTATTTGATAGACTATTGGTGAAAAACAGCACCTCTCGTTATTTAATATTAGGCTCAGATGAGCGTCTTTGGAATTTTAACTCTCCAGTTATCTTTTTAGGTGATTGGTGTCGTCTTTACAAACGAAGGAAAGTCTGGTCAAGTATGGACTTTATTGTTGCAGAACCATTTGGTGAATTGTCAGAGAGAAGTGGTCTTTATGATAATGCCAGACAGTTAGAAAAAGAAATTTTTCCTACCCTTTGTGACTTGTTAAATGATTATCATGATACCCAGTACAGCCATAGATTTTGGAAAATTGTGCTAGGGCTCTGGTTTCATCGTTATGTCGATGTAATATACAATCGTGTAGAAACTTTTGACAAGTGTTTAAATGATTACAATATTAGCGGGTTGAGCATAATTGAATCTAGTAGTTATGATTTTTCAACAAAAGACTCTTTGTCGGCAATATGGTCATTTAATGATGACCAATGGAATAATATGTTGTATTCTCGTATTGTTGGCATTGTAAAACCCTCTGTAGATTTTCCAATTAATATAGTTTCTTTTGAAGGTGACGAGACGTGCTTTATATTTAAAAAAACAAAGAATGTAAGAAAAAAATTCTATAAAAAGATTACAAATAAAATACTAGAGTATGGTAATTTTTTGATGTGTAATTTTTCGACGAAAGACAATGTTTTCATTATAAACAGCTATCTCCCGAAGGTTATGGAAATGAAATTACACTTGATGTTTGGTAATTTCCCCAAGATATGGAAGAGTGATAATCATATAGTTAGTAAAAACCCCAATATTGCCGTACGCAAAAGTTTAACCAGTAGAATGAGTTTTTCTTGTACTAGTAATGTTAAGCTTGTAGCTCAAAAAATGTTATTTGAAGTAATCCCTGTTTGCTATTTAGAGGGATTTAATGAATTGCTTGATGCGGCGAAGTTGAGAGGATGGCCAAATACGCCTAAATTTATCTTTACAAGCAACAATTATGATACCGATGAGGTTTTCAAGGTATGGACCGCCTTAAAAGTAGAAAACGGTTCAAATTACATTATTGGGCAACATGGAAATTTGTCTAGAATCGGAAGTCAGGCGCAATATATTATTGACAACCGAGTCGCTAATAAATTTATTTCATGGGGCTGGAGCGACCACGAGCGTCAAGTCTTCTCCGGATTTATTTTTAAAACACCTAAAAAGGATTTAAAACAAATTAACTCAGCTTCTAAAATATTAATGATTTTATGTCATTACCCTCATCGCATAAATGTTTGGGATGAATCTATTGCTCATATTAACACCTTTCAAAATCATATGGAATTTATAAAAATATTACCTATTGAATTAAAAGGCTTACTGACAATTAGGCTTCACAGTGAATGGAAGAATTTTAATTTTGATGAAAGGGAAAGGCTTAAAATATTTGAAAAGCAAGTCAATATAGAATCTGGTTCGGAATCTTTAGATAAATTGATAGAAAATAGCAGAATAGTTATCCATGGCTATGATACTACTGGAATTCTGGAAACTTTAGCTATGAATTTGCCAACTTTAGCATTTTGGAGCGGCGGCCTGGATCACTTAAGGGGTGATGCTAGGCCGTACTACGAGTTATTAGTTCAGTGTGGAATAATTCATTTTACCCCTTGTTCTTTATCGGGCAAGGTTCAGGATGTGTATCACGATGTATATTCCTGGTGGTATTCCGAAGATGTGCAGCTTGCAAGAAAAACTTTTTGCAATCAGTATGCTAACATGAGTTCGACACCAATCTTGGATTTAAATCACTTGATTGATGAGGATAAATAAACTGCTTGTTCTATAAATTCAATACAACGGATAGGAAAATGAACTTAAGTCATAAAATAGAAGATCTAAACAAAGAAGCATCTAACAATTCCGGAGTCAGGCCGGACTACATGTATAAAAATATTTTAGATCAAAAGAGGTATATAGATGTTTTAAGCTGTGTACATGAAAAAAAAGTTCTTGATTGTGCATGCGGTGTTGGATGGGGCTCGTACATTATGGCTAAATCAGGGGCTGCCCATGTCACAGGGGTAGACTTGTCAAAAGTTGCTATTTCTACAGCTAAAAAGTATTACAACTATGATTCAGTGTTATACATTCAAGATGATATTGGCAATTTACCCAATCAGAAAAAATTTGACATCTTGACTTCATTCGAAACTATTGAGCATGTTGAAGATCCGGTAGGTTTTTTAAAAATACTTGCGAATCTTAGCCATAAAGAGACCGTATTTTTCTTATCTACGCCCAATGGTTTTTGTTTTAAAAATAAAGGAGATTCACCTTACAATCCATACCATAATGAGGAGTATACAAAAGAAGAGCTTTATAATTTATTTAGTTTGTCTGGTTGGTTTGTTGTGGAGTACAAGGGGCAGCACTTAATGAAAGAAAACACCCAGGAGATCGTTGAATACAGATCTTTTATTCGTAGATTTTGGCAAGATAAAGCTAGATCGGACAGATTTGGCATTACTTATACTTTGCTTGGAAAAATCATTAGAAGAGTGCTCGGAAATGCCATAAGCGATCCTGCTCATAAAAGAGATTGCACTCCGGCTAAAGTTTGCAAAGGATATCAGCCAGCTTATCATTACTTCAAATTAAAGTTAAAATGACTTTTTCGGTATATATTTTTTCAATTCTATGTCTAATTGTTCTGCAAATTTACAGCACAAGCAAGAAAAAATCCTTTGACGTGGTTTTTTCAACTTTATTGCTAACAGGGCGAACGATAACTTTCTCTATGGTTCGAAGGTCATTGAACGCTTTAATAAATTTGGATACGGTGCTATTTATGCATCTATATTTTAAGAGGTTTAAAGCCAAGAAAAGCAGAGGGTATCGAGATCTGGGTTTAGTTGGCAACTCTCATTTTTTTAAAGAATAATAAAGCTAAGAGGTTCTGACAAATGAGAATTCTTATAACGGGTGCTAGTGGCTTTGTAGGTCGAAACTTGGTTGATAAATTGTCCTTATATGGCAAAGAGTTTGACTTGTATTTTTTGTATAGAAAAAAAATGACTAACCAAGTTTATTGTAAGAATAGTTATTTTGTGAACTTGAATAATATTGCAGAGGTTGACAATATTATTCAAAGTATAAAGCCAAATATTATTATTCATTTAGCCTACACTAAAAGTGCGCACTCCAATGAATTCATCGCAGGAGACTCCTATTTTCAGAATGTGCAAATGTCATCCAATCTTATAAAGGCCTCAATGAAACTACAGTCACTGAGTAAATTTATTTTTATCGGAAGTTGTGAAGAGTATGGGCGCCAAGAAACACCCTATGAAGAGTGTCAATCTGAGAGACCAGTAACATCATATGGGTTATCGAAACTTTCCATAACAAAAACTCTATTAGCTTTACATGCTAGTAAAAATTTTCCTTCGATAATTGTTCGCCCTAGTGTTGTTTATGGTCCAGGTCAGAATAGCAATATGTTCCTGCCATCATTATCAAGCTCGATTAAAAAAAATATTTTTTTTAATATGACAGAGGGCATGCAGTATCGTGATTTTTTATATATAGATGATTTAATTAGTTTAATTATTCGATTGCTAGATCCGGCTATGGTGAAAGTTGGTGAAGTTATTAATGCATCATACGGCACTTCATATCTTCTTAGAGATATTGCAATAGATCTTGCAAATATGGTTAAACCAAATGGAAGTCTTTTATTAAAAATTGGCGCACAATGCTATAGAGATTCTGAAACAATGAACTACTTTGTTTTAAATAACAAGGCAGATGATTTGTTAGGGTGGCGCCCAATGGTCAGTATAAATACTGGATTGACCTGTCTAGTAAACTCTTTATAAAAAGGATCTTATGGGTAAAAAAATTCATTATCACTCTGATTGTCAATTTTTTGCAGGCTGTGAAAATATGCTTGTCAATTTTTTTGAATCTAAAGATTTAAATGATCGGTATGAGCTATCTTTTAGTTACAGAAGTTCTCTTGAGTACGATCAGGGTTTGAATTCTAGGATGAAGGCTAAAATTCCACTTTTCCCTTTTAAGTTTTTTTATTTATCAGGTCCAGATTCGTCAAAGTCTATGCTACATGATTTTTTTTTATTAATAAAAAAAATAATAAGAGTTGCTTTAAATCTTCCTGTGCTTACATATGAAATATTCGTACTTAGAAGGCTATTTTTAAAGATAAATCCTGATATTGTTCATGTAAATAGTGGTGGTTATCCTCCAACAATGTCGGCTAAAGCCGCTGTGATAGCAGCAAAACTTTGCAAGGTGAATAAAGTGATAATGGTTGTTAACAATTTGGCCAAGGATTACAATAACATTTCGCGCATACTTGACTACCCTATTGATAGAGCTATTGTTAAATCTGTTGATTGCTTTATAACCGGATCAATGTCAGCCTCTAATAAGTTAAAACAGGTCTTGTCATTAGAGAGCAAGGTGACATATATACATAACGGTATCAAGCTAAGAAAAAGACAAGAGTATGATGCTGAGATAAAAAATAGACTAGGCTTGCACAATGAAAAAATAAAGGTTTTTGGTGTTGTTGCATTATTAATCTACAGAAAAGGTCACAGAGTTTTAATTAATGCCATCGAAAAAATTGTAAAAAAATCTGCAACTGATTTTATAGTGTTGATTGAAGGTAGTGGTCCCCTAAGGGGGAAGTTGGAGGACGAAGTTAAGAAAAAAGGTTTGGAAAAGTATTGTAGATTTATTGGCAATGAGAAAAATATTATTGATTTCATTTCAATACTTGATTTCGTTGTTCTTCCTTCAATTGAGCAAGAGGATTTTCCTAATATTGTATTAGAAGCCATGGCTCTTGGAAAGGTTGTATTGGCAAGTAATTTGGCTGGAATTCCGGAGCAAATAAAAGATCGGGAAACGGGTTTTTTATTCAGTCCCGGTGATTGTAATAAACTGTCATTGCTAATGATTGATTTGATTAATAATGACAATAAAAGAGAGATGGAATTATCCGCAAAGAAGAGGTTTGATGACAACTTTACTGAAAAAATTGCAGTAAAAAAATATATTGATTTGTATGAAAGGTAAAGTTAATAGAAAAAATAGAGGTTTGTAATGTTGGAGAATTTTAAAGATAAACGTATTTTTGTTACAGGAAGTACGGGTTTTAAAGGGTCATGGCTTGCTTATATTCTAAAGTTGAGTGGGGCAAATGTAATGGGATATGCGCTAGATCCTGTGCTTGACAGGTCGCATTATAATGACTTGGAACTTGAGAGTAAAATAACTCAAATAAAAGGAGATATTCGCGATAGAGACAAGCTAATTTCAACTGTAGTGGATTTTAAGCCAGACTATGTATTTCATCTTGCTGCCCAAGCATTAGTCAGGCCCTCCTATGATGATCCTTTCAACACATTTGAAACTAATGTTATTGGATCCGTCAATTTATTGGATGCAGTTTTGGCTACACCATCAGTTCGGTCGTTAGTTTATATTACCTCTGATAAATGCTATGAAAATAATGAGTGGATCTGGGGTTATAGGGAAAACGACAAACTAGGAGGGAGAGATCCTTATAGCGCATCAAAGGCTGCTGCCGAACTTGTATTCTCATCATATTTGCAGTCGTTTATTTTAAAAAACAAAAAACTTGGCGCTGCATCAGTTAGAGCTGGAAATGTAATTGGCGGTGGAGACTGGGCTGTTGATAGGATTGTTCCTGATTGTGTAAAAGCTATTTCTAATGAAAGGCCAATTACTTTGCGCAATCCACAGGCAACAAGACCTTGGCAGCACGTTCTAGAGCCTTTATCAGGATACCTTTCGCTTGCTTTGAATTTGTATAATAATCCGGAAACTTTTTCCGGATCATGGAATTTTGGACCCTCAACATTTGAAATAGCTACGGTAGAGGAGGTTGCAGACTCAATTGTTAATTATTTTAATAAAGGTAGCGTCGTAAATGAAGGGAATATTGGCCAGCCCCATGAAGCTGGATTGCTCCAGCTTAATTGTGATAAGGCGCACCAGAAGTTGAAATGGCAACCAACATGGGGACTGGAAAAGACATTTGAAGTTACTGCCGATTGGTATAAAAGGGTTTTGGAAGGGGAGAGGGCGGCGATTGTTACACAAGAGCAAATTTACGAGTTCTTTGGAGGTGGAAAATGATCGAGGGTGTTAGTGTGACAAACTTGGAGCAAATATTTGATGAGCGCGGTAAGGTCATGCACATGTTGCGTAATGACTCTCCAAATTTTTCGCAATTTGGAGAAATTTACTTTTCATGTACCTATTCTGGGGCTATAAAAGCTTGGCATTTGCACAAGGAGATGACCTTGAATTATGCGGTTGTGCACGGGTCGATCAAATTTGTATTATATGATGATCGCGATGATAGTAGTACAAAAGGAGAGATTCAAGAAATTTTTATTTCTCCTGAGAACTATAAGCTGGTTACTGTACCGCCGGGTATATGGAATGGCTTTAAAGGAATAGGGGGTCAAACATCTGTGGTGGCAAACTGCTCGACAATTCCTCACAACCCTAATGAAATAGCAAGAAAAAAATATAACGACAAAACTATCCCGTACGATTGGGACATTGATCACAAATAAGTAGAATAGGAGTAAAAAATGAAAGTTGTTATTTTAGCAGGTGGTTTTGGAACTAGGATTTCAGAGTATACAGATTTAGTTCCAAAACCTATGATTCGTGTTGGGGATAGACCTATTCTATGGCACATTATGAATATTTTTTCTCATTATGGACATGATGATTTTTTCGTTGCATTGGGATATAAGGCGGAAAATATAAAAGAATATTTTTTAAACCATCATACGCTAAACTCAGATTTTACAATTAATCTGAAAAATGGAAATATTGTCCAGCATCAAAAGTACACAGCACCCTGGAATGTGACTTTGATAGATACTGGCCTGAATAGTATGACAGGCGGCAGAGTTAAGAGAATGAAGCCATATATTAAGGATGAGCCTTTTTTGTTAACTTATGGAGATGGTCTATCGGATGTGGATATAGATGCATTAGTTAAATTTCATAAATCACATGGAAAAATGATAACTGTAACAGCTGTTAGGCCGGCAGCCAGGTTTGGTGAGTTAGAGTTTAACGGTGATGTTGTTACAGATTTTAAGGAGAAGCCGCAAATGCATGAAGGCTGGATTAACGGTGGTTTTTTTGTGGTAAATCCTGAATTTTTTGATTTAATTGATGGCGACGACACGTTGTTGGAGCGTGATCCACTAGAAAAAGCGGCTTCTATGGGCGAATTGATGGCGTTTAAACATCATGGCTTTTGGCAATGTATGGATACAAAAAGGGATCATGAGTTGCTTGAAGAATTATGGGGTTCTGACCAATGTCCATGGATTAATTCATAATTAATGTTACGCATTTTAATTACTGGCGGCCTGGGTTATCTAGGTGGTAGATTGGCTCACTATTTGAGCCAGCAAGGGAATACAGTTGTTGTAGCCTCCAGAAGTAATAATAAAGATCAAAACTTTTCAAAGGATATTGTAATTCAAACTATTGATTGGGAAAGTGAGGCCAGTATTAATCAAGTATGCAAAGACTGCGATGTAGTGATTCATGCGGCAGGAATGAACGCAAACTCTTGCAAGGAAGATCCTGTTGCTGCGTTGAATTTTAATGGTATTGCAACAGCCAAATTAATAAGAGGGGCGTTATTATGTAACGTTTCAAGATTTATATACTTTTCTACAGCACATGTGTACTCTGAATGCCTGTCAGGGTATTTCAATGAAGACAGTTGCACAACAAATATGCATCCATACGCAACAACTCACAGGGTGGCCGAGGATATGGTCCTGTATATGACAAAAGAAGAGAATATGTCAGGAATGGTGTTACGTCTTTCCAATGTTTTTGGGTCTCCGATACATTCAAAAGTTGATTGCTGGGATTTGTTTATTAATGATATTTGTAGGCAGGCAGTTTCAACAGGAAGTATACGTTTAAAAACTTTGGGAAAGCAGTATCGTAATTTTTTACCCATGGAAAGTTTATGCTCAATAGTGGAGTATTTTATAACTAGCAAGAGTCTAAAGAATACTGACAGAGTAGCTATTTATAACATTGGATCAGAAACGTCAAGAACTATCCGTGAAATGGCAATATTGGTTCAGAATCGAGTTAAAGAGCTGTTTGATCGAGATGTTTCATTGATTATTGATGGAATTGATAATAGCGATAATAAGTTAACTTGCAGTAAACCTTTAGTTTATAGCGTTGATAAGCTTTTTTCAGAAGATATTGCTTTCGATGATTGTATTGACAAAGAAATAAAAGCACTTCTTTTGTTTTGTAAAGAAAAATTTTATGATCATAAATAAAAACAAAATCCCCTGGTGGGTAAAAATAATACTAAAAATAATAATATCGAGATTACCTGGTAATTATGGGTTTTGGCAAAAATTTGGATTATTTAGACATGGTTCGATGGATAATCATACTTATGCATTTAAGGTCTTTAAAAGCCATATAGACAAAGTTAATGGCTGGCCAATAGATGGAAAAAAAATATTAGAAATTGGCCCTGGAGATGGGATATCAACTGCAATTATTGCGGCTTCATATAACGCATCAGCAGTTCTCATAGACTCGGTAGACCACGTAAACAATGATATTGATTTATATATT
>Ga0181565_10000498_pt1 | contig 29365 bp, 31 predicted proteins | sample 101ome_16_FD_129661 | JGI IMG/M metagenome (GOLD analysis project Ga0181565, IMG submission 129661) | Coastal salt marsh microbial communities from the Groves Creek Marsh, Skidaway Island, Georgia - 101401AT metaG (megahit assembly) | ecosystem: Environmental > Aquatic > Marine > Intertidal... | reverse complement strand
CTCGCCCTGGGAAGGCCAATTTAAAGCCTTAAACGGTCCTATGGTCATGCAGTTCGTGATGGACAAAGATCGCGGGATGGGAGTCACGTTTGATCACTTTGAGGGATGGCGGCCAAGACCTGTCGTGAGCAAAAGCCAGATCGATAACCGCTGGCACGACATTCTGGTTCACGCAAAGTGGAGCTCAGGACAGGATGGGCTCACCCGGGTCTGGGTGAATGGCCAATTGAAGGCCGAAAGGCGGGGAAAAAATTTTGCAGGAGATTCACTTCTCTTTCGAGTTGGGATCTATGCGCCGCAGGTCAATCGGGCGGGTAGCCGACCCACGCAGGTGGTCTATGTTGACGAGTTAATGCGCGGCCCCACGTGTCAGAGCGTCAGCCAGTTTATGGCTTGCCCGGCGGAATGAGGTCACCGGCGCTTCGAGGGATTGAAAAAGCTCGCTAAACTTTAGAAATAGAAGGTCTCGAGATAGAAAAGTTGGTCGGGGTGAGAGGATTTGAACCTCCGGCCCCTGCCTCCCGAAACCGACTATAGAAAACTGAGAGTCTGGAAATACCGAGAAAAATAGAGTTTCGGCTCCACGCACCAGACTCATCAGGGCGGAAATGGACCCCAAAAGACACAGTTAGGGCGGAATTTGGGCGGAGCAATTTCGGATGCACCGTAAAGACCTTGGGATCGGTGAAGACGGTGATGGGGTTCACAAGTTTCGAAAAAGCCTCGCGACTTGGGCGCAGTCTCAGAAGATCCCTGAGCGTGAGTGGAGGATGTGCCTCGGACACTCGATTCCCGAACTCACCGGCGTGTATGGGCTTCACCAGTACCTTGATGAGAAGCGCGAGATTTGGGAACGTTGGGCGAAATATCTGGATGAGATCAGGGGTGTCCGCGGGTAAGATTCAACGATGAAACGACTGATCCCGATCCTGTGCGTAACCTTATCCCTTACCGCCTGCTCTGGGCCTGACTCCAGTGGTGGGGTTGCTCTATCCAAAGACCCGTATCCAACTAATGCAGAGTTTCCGCATGGGGACTGTGATGATGATCCCACTTTCGCTGAGACCAACACGGGATGCGGTTGGGTCTCTGGCAAAATCAACCACATATTGGTCGTTGAGTGCTTCCGGCTGAACGACTGCAAAACCGAAGAGAAGCGGTGGTATATCAAACCGGGTGCGATATTTTTTCCACGCGCTCTCTTTTATGAGCTCGACCTAAGTGGAGCGAACCTGAGCGCAGTGAGTGGAAAAATAAGCGCGCTGCCTTCCGTAAGATTCTTTTCAACCAAGCTAGACGATGCGGACCTGAGTGGCGCATATTTTGGTTTTGATAAATCGGAACAAGTTATGCTCGCGGTCGAGGCAAGTTTCTATGAGGCGAGCCTGAAGAATGCGAACCTGTCCGGGGCGAATTTGACAGGGGCATTCTTCGGTGGTGCGGACTTGACTGGTGCGGACCTGAGTGGTGCGAACCTGACTGGTGTCACAGCAAACAAATGGACCACCTGCCCAAACGGAAAGAGATGGGGAACTGCGGGCAACAACTGCGGGTTTTGAACGATCCCCATGATTGACCACGACGCCCTCGTCGATAAAACCAATGCTCTCCTCGAAGAGACCGAGCGTCTTGGCGATACTTGGCATCAAGGCAAGGACTCAACCGAGTCTGTTCGGCAGTTGCGGATACTCGCCTCTGGCTACATTGCCTCGCTAGAGAAGGCTGTCTCGTCGTTGGGTAAGTGTATGAACCAAGTGCTTGATGAGAACGAGAGGCTCAATTATGTCAACCAAGAGATCGCTCGAGCGGCGACGATCATGGAGGAACTTTCACGGGGACTGAAGGATGACCAATCTTGAAAAGTTGAAGGCGCTCTGGGAGAAACAGCAAGATGTTGAGACTGCGCGGGAGTACATCGCGGAGTTGGAAGATCAGGTGCGGTGGCTCATTGAGATGTTGGCTACGTCGCGTCCGACATTCTCGACCTCTTAAAGCACTCAACCTGCGAGCATTGCTTCTTCAGTTGTTAGACATGAGGATCGGAGATTAACCCTAATCTTTCAAGATCGTAAGCACCGTCGTGTCCACATGGACGCCAGCGGCCTCTCGTGCCGCAGTAAAATCTGGATTTGCCACAAGCTTTTCCAGCGTTTCCGAATCCGGCAACTCCATGGCAAGGCGCAGGTTGTGCTCATCTTCAATATTTACGCCCTGAACGAGAACCCGTCCGCCAAGGGCTTCTATTTGTGGGACTGCTTCATTATTGAACCACTTGCAAAATTTTTCATAGTCATCAATTTTTTCGTCTACAAAGAAAATCATCGGCCCCTCCTGTAGTTCTCGGGAATATCCAACTTAGATTTCAGGTACGAAAAGTAGTGTAACACCGGTAATGAGGGAGATGGATGCTTCCGAGATGGAGGGGTTCTTAGGGCAGGGTGATGTCAAGCACTAGGCTGTGGAATTTTTTGTTTAACTTCCTGAAAATTGCTGTGTAGCGTACAAACCTTCCTTCTCCTGAGCGCGCGCCCCCGGTGTTTTTGGGGCCACTTGGCTCAATCTGGCTTTTCCCCACGCGATCCCAACCCGTTCTGGGCGTGATCATCAAGAATACAGTCCCACAGAGAGTGAGGAATCGGGGCGTTTGTGTCACTCTGTCCCAACGTCTGATATCAACTTTACATAATGGCGATTATGTGGAACCGCGTGATTTCAAAAACCCCGAGAAAATCGGTTAGTTTACCTTACGGGACTTCGAAGCCCTGGCCTCAGCACACCTTTGACGAAATTGTTTGCTGAAGGGGTCAACCTTTCCAAACCGATCAGGACTGCACCGGGCGATATCAAAAGCTGGCTCCTGTCCCAGCACCAGATCGGCAATCGCATGACCCATGCCTGCTGACAAGGTAATCCCGGAACCGCATGCGCCGGCGGCAGCGTAGAAGCCTGACACACCAGGGACTGGCCCCAATATGATTTCCCCATCCGGCGTATATGATGACAAGCCGCAAACGTAACTGGAGAAGTGAGCTCTTTCGATAGCGGGGAGGAATTGCGCCAATCCCTTGTAGGAATCCGCCAGAATTTCCCAATGCTCCTCTCCTTTGGTTGGTGAAAAAGATGCCGGGTCATCGGGTAAATCGCGGGCATTGAAGGTAGCGGAGCAGGCTTCTTGGACTCCAACAACAAGGCCCCCCACTTCGGGGCGAGTGTAGGCGGCGACATCGGGAAGGACCGTCACCGGATGCTCGCCTCCGTAAGAGCTTGAAGGTTGTGTTATCCAGAAATGACTGCGAACCGGCGCCATTGGAAGTGGGTAACCTACCCGTTCCGAGAACTGGGCAGCCCAGGCACCACAGGCATCAATGACTGTGCTGCAGGCAATCTGTCCGGCATTGGTCACAACACCTGCTACCTTTTGGCCTTTTGTAGCGACATCTTGCACCGCGGTGTAGGGGCGCATAATGGCGCCGCTTTCTCTGGCAGCCCTGAGATACGACATGCTCAAAAGGTAGGGATCGACATACCCGTCGGTTGGAAAAAATGCGGCATTGAGAACGGTGCTGCTATCTAACCAGGGAACCAGATTCCTGACTTCGGAGGCGTTCGGCAATTCAGCAGAAATACCCCACTTCGATGCGTCTTCCACCATCGCGTCTAGCTCTATGGCACTCGCTTCGGAGGCCGCAACGCGTAGACTGCCAACCTTGTGGAACCCCACGCTTTCACCCAGTTCCTCTTCGAGTACAGATATTGTTTGCGTGGTTAGTTTCGCCAAAGGCGTTTTGGAGGATTTGGTGGACGCCTGCAGCACCAAGCCGGCGGCCCTGCTAGACGCTGCAATGGCGAGGTCGTTTCGCTCCAATACCAATACCGTACCGGCACTCATGCGGGTCAGATGATACGCGACTGAGGCGCCGACGATACCGCCTCCGACAATGACGTGATCAAAGGTTTCCATTCAGGCAAAGATGCCCGTAAACAAGGCGCCGATCAGGGGTGAGTTTGGATTGGGTAAGCAACGATGCTCGCCTAGGAATCCTTTCCAAAACCTGACTTCGGCATGTGCTCGACCGGGTCAAGAAATAGAGAAATTGACTAAAACTCTTGTTATCCATAATTTAGGTCCCGATTTGTATAGCGACACAACGACCGTAACGACTATACACAGGAAGTAACTACTGATATCTGCTTGTCTCTAGAACTTTCGCGTGTGATCGAAAGCGGCCAATGAGAACGCTACCCGAGGATTGCTTTTTAGTTTCAGCCGAAAATGGGCGGAGTGGAAAAACGACGCCTTTGAGATTAGTCAAAGAGGTCGCTTTTTAGGTAAGAAAATGGTCGGGGTGAGAGGATTTGAACCTCCGGCCCCTGCCTCCCGAAGACAGTGCTCTACCAGGCTGAGCTACACCCCGATTTAGAAAGGCTGGCCGCCTCGCCTCAGAAGTTAAAAGGTCCGGGAGACCGAAAAATCTGCAAGCTGGCCAAGAGCGCTACGGTACGGTGAATCAGGAAGCGCCTCTAAAGATCGCTTCGCTAAGGCGGCGTGCTCTTTTGCCCGGCCGAAAGTGTACGCAAGCGCGCCTGTGGATTCAATGATCTGCTGAACTTTTTCGAGCTTGTCTCGCCCACCCTCCTCAATGACCCCTCGAAGGAATAGCTGATCAGATTTTTCAGCCCGAGCAATAGCATAGATTAACGGCAGGGTCGTTTTCCCCTCAGCGAGATCGTCGCCTGCATTCTTTCCCATCTCTTCGGCGCTCGCACTGTAATCAAGAGCATCGTCGATCATCTGAAATGCAATCCCGAGATGTAATCCAAAATCGCCGAGCGCTTGCTCGGTGGCGGGCCCCGCGTCAGCCAAAACAGCGCCGAGGCGTCCAGCCGATTCAAACAAGCGGGCTGTTTTACGTTTAATGGTCTCCAGGTAGTCTGCTTCGGTCGTTCCTGGATTATGGGTGTTCAGCAGTTGCATCACTTCACCCTGTGCGATGGCGTTTGTGGTCTCAGCCATGATATCCATGACGCGCGACTTCCCGACTGCGACCATCATTTGAAATGCGCGGGAGTACAGGAAGTCGCCGACGAGCACAGAAGCGCTGTTTCCCCAAAGCTCGTTCGCGGTCTCGCGGCCTCGCCGCAGTGCCGAATCATCAACAACATCGTCATGCAGTAGGGTGGCGGTATGAATGAACTCAATCACAGCGGCCAGGTCGATATGGGCGGTGCCTTTGTAGTGCAGCGCTTGCGCGCTTAAGACGACAGTGACGGGCCGCAGACGTTTGCCCCCTGCGGCAACAATGTAGCGGCCGATCTCCTGAATTAGCGGCACGTCCGAACTTAATTGGCTCTGGATATGGAGATTGATCGCGTTCAAATCCTCATCGACTAGGTTGAGCGCGTCGCGCAGCAGCATGTCTGGAGCCTTCTTTTCGCTCCCGGGAATAGAATGAATTGAGCGGATATTTGGCATATTCGGATCATACCGTGGGGAGTTGACGGGGCGTGAGCATAGAAACTTGATCTCGTTGACCGAATAGGCTGTTTCGCCTAAAATTCGCGGCCTTCGAGAGGCGACGCGCGTCGACCTCGGGCTCCAGCGGGATCACGGGGCAAACTCATTCAGGTAGCTCAAATCATGTACGCAGTGGTTCAAACAGGAGGCAAGCAATACCGGCTCAGCGTCGGCGATAACCTTAGAGTCGAGAAACTTCCCGGTGAACCCGGCGTAGTGGTCGACCTTCCACAGGTGCTGATGGTCAGCGATGGCGACAAGGTTTCCATCGGCAATCCGGTTTTAACCGACGCCTCCGTCAAGGCCGAGATCGTCGGCCATGGCCGCGATAAGAAAATTCGCGTCTTTAAAATGAAGCGGCGTAAAAAATACCGCAGAACCCAAGGGCATCGGCAGTCTTATACCCAGCTTCGCGTTACCGAGATAACCGGTTAGCGAACCGAATAGAGATTAGGGAGCGCAGCAACAATGGCACATAAAAAAGCAGGCGGTAGTTCCAGAAACGGCCGCGATTCAGAATCGAAGAGGCTGGGCGTCAAGCGTTATTCGGGCGAGAATGTACTCGCGGGCAATATTCTTGTTCGGCAGCGCGGCACTGCTTTTCATCCCGGCTTGAATGTGGGTATCGGTAAGGACCACACACTTTTCGCACTTGCCGAAGGCAAGGTGGACTTCAGCATCAAAGGCCCGAAAAATCGAAGGACGGTGAGTGTGCTGACCGGTCAGTAGACCCCAGCAGGCATCGTCCGATAAACCCCGCTGGTCTAGCGGGGTTTTTTTTAGCGCATTCCATCGTTATGAAATTCGTAGATGAAGCAACCATCACCGTTCAAGCAGGCAATGGCGGCAATGGTGCGTTGAGTTTCCGGCGGGAGAAGTTCGTTCCCAAAGGTGGCCCGGATGGCGGTGACGGGGGTCGTGGTGGCGATGTCATTCTGGTTGCCAATTCCGGACTCAATACGCTTGCGGATTTTCGATACACCAGAAAATTTAAAGCCGGCACGGGTCAGCCGGGGGCAGGACGCAACTGCTCCGGCGCTGCCGGGAAGGACTGCATTGTCCGCGTCCCAGTCGGTACTCTTGTGTACTCGGAGGAGACCGGGGAACTTTTGGTCGACCTCCAGCGCGATGAGCAGATTTTCAAGATCGCGGCTGGCGGCCGTGGTGGGGTAGGTAATGCCCGATTCAAGTCCTCGGTTAATCAGACACCGCGACGTACCATCCCGGGTGGGGAGGGTGACCGCCGGGTAATTCGTATGGAGATGCAGGTGCTGGCGGATGTCGGTTTACTTGGTCTTCCGAATGCCGGTAAGTCGACATTTCTTGCGCAGGTATCCTCTGCGACTCCAAAAATCGCCGACTACCCATTCACCACGCTGCACCCACAGCTCGGCGTGGTTGACGTGGGATCAAGCTCAAGTTTTGTGATCGCGGATATTCCCGGTCTGATTGAGGGGGCTGCCGAGGGTGCAGGATTGGGCATCCAATTTCTCAAGCATTTGCAGCGCACGCGCCTTCTCTTACATATCGTCGACATCAGCGAACTCGCCAGCGCTCCACCGCAGGAGGCGATCGCGTCGGTCGTGAGCGAGCTGACTTCTTTTGATGCGAGTCTGGCCACCCGACCCCGCTGGCTGGTCTTTAGCAAAGCGGATACGCTCTCGCATTCTGATGCTGCGGCGCTTTGTCAGAAGACAATCAGTGCTTTAGGCTGGCAGGATCGTTGGTTTTTGATTTCCGGGGTGAGCGGGCAAGGATGCAAGGGTCTGTGTCAGAAAATCTGGCTCGCTTTGGAGAGCGATGATGACGCGATCCACTGAAAAGCCCCGGCAAAATCAAAGATGGGTTATTAAGCTCGGGAGTGCGCTTCTTCGCGGCGCGGATTCTGGTCTCAATACAGCGCTAATCCAGTCCCTCGCACAAATCTGCTCTGAGCTGAGAAATCAGGGTATTGAGGTTGTCTTGGTTTCTTCCGGGGCTATTGCTAATGGACTTGCCCGCCTGAGTTGGACCTCTAGGCCTTCTGAACTGCCGCAACTTCAAGTTGCCGCGGCCGTAGGCCAGATGGGTTTAATCCGTGCCTATCAGAGGGCCTTCGAAGAATACGGCGTTGAAACTGCGCAGGTCCTGCTCACAAGCGCTGATCTGAATGATCGCGGTCGTTATCTGAATGCGAGGGGCGCTTTAAGATCAATGCTCGCGCTTGGGATCGTGCCGGTGGTCAATGAAAACGATACTGTAGCGACCGAGGAGATTCAGTTTGGGGATAACGACACACTTGGCGCGCTTGTGGGTAATTTGATCGAAGCGGATCTTCTCGTGATCCTGACGGATCAGGAAGGCTTGTTTGATGCTGATCCCACAGAGAATCCTCAGGCCCAACTCGTGAGGGATGGGCGCGCCGGGGATCCGGCCCTGGAGGGCTATGCGGGTGGGATAGGGTTAATGGGCCGTGGCGGCATGAAGACCAAGATTCAAGCCGCGGCTAAGGCGGCACGTTCGGGAGCATCGACCGTGATTTGCTCCGGACGCGAGCTCGATAATCTCCGCAAGATCGCCTTCGGGGAATATCCGGGCACGCTATTAAAAGCATCTTCAGGTCGTATGGTCGCCCGTAAACAATGGCTGGCCGGCCGGATGCGATCGAGCGGACGCCTCGTTATAGACGAAGGGGCGGAACGGGTCCTTGCAGAGGGAGGAAAGAGCCTGTTGCCTGTGGGCGTTGTGGAGGTAACGGGTGAGTTCCGGCGGGGCGATCTGGTCGACTGCGTGTCGAAGGCATCCGGCAGGATTATCGCCCGCGGGCTGGTGAACTATTCTTCCAAAGAGGCCGCGACGATTGCCGGTAAGTCCAGCACTCTTATTGAAACACTACTGGGATATATCGACGAGCCAGAACTCATCCATCGGGACAACCTGGCTTTACTCTGAGCGGCTTTTACAAAGCCTCTATATGACGGCGGCGCGATGACCGCGGCGCGGACCCTTAGGCAGGAGCGGCTTTGGCTTTGAGGCGAGTATTGAGCCGGCTTTTTAGTCTTGCAGCACGATTGGGATGCGCCAGGCCTTTTCGGGCCGCACGGTCGACCTTTGACGAAAGTTCCCGGTACGCGCTTTGCGCTGCCGGTAGATCGTCACGGTTTAGTGCGCTGATGAAGCGCTTGATTGAGGTCCGCATGCTGGAGCGCTGCGACATGTTGCGCTCTCGGCTGTCGGAAGCCTGGCGGGCGCGTTTGCGAGCCTGTGCTGAGTTGGCCAATTGAGTAATCCCGGGTAAAAACGACGCGCGATTATCGAAAAAATCGCCCGTATTGTCAACGAAACCTCGGGCATTGGGTTTAAATCAGTGGAAATGAAGCCAAATACACATCTGAGAGCGCGGTGAAGGAAAATTAACCCGTGAGCAAGGGAAATTTCTCAATGATCCGCTCTGTGGGGACGGTCGGTAGCATGACCGTCATTTCCCGGGTGACGGGGCTGGTGCGCGATATGGTGTTCGCGCAGTTCCTGGGTAGCGGGCCGATCGCCGACGCGTTTTTTGTGGCTTTTCGCATACCCAATTTCTTCCGGCGTATTTTCGGTGAGGGCGCGTTGTCGGTGGCTTTTGTGCCGGTTTACTCGGAGTACGAGACTCGATATCCGCCTTCGGAGGTCTCTGCCTTCTTAAACCTCATGGTCGGCCGGCTAGCGATGATCCTCATCGCTTTCACAGCCAGCGGCGTTATTTTTGCGCCCGAGGTTATTCGGATCATTGCACCGGGCTTCATCGATGATCCGATGAAGTATGAGGCTTCGGTTACAACGCTGCGATTAGCCTTTCCATATCTCTTCTTCATCTCACTGGTAGCGCTGGCGGCGGGAGTACTCAATACGCACGGCCGTTTCGCGGCTGCTGCGATGACGCCGGTTCTTTTAAATCTCTGTCTGATCGGGACGGTCTGGCTTTGGGTACCGATGGGTTCAGACCCTGCAGCGGTTCTCGGTGGCGGCGTACTGTTGGCAGGCCTGATTCAGTTTGGGTTTCAGTTACCCTTTCTAAAGCGTATAGGACGCTTGCCGAGACCCCGTCTTTACGCGAGAGGTGCAAACGGGCGTTTAGCCCGTGAGGGGGTATTGCAGGTTTTCCGGCTGATGCTGCCGGCAATCTTTGGTGTTTCGATTGCGCAGATCAATTTGCTTGTCAACACGATACTTGCCTCTTTTCTAATAACGGGAAGCGTGTCGTGGCTCTACTACTCAGATCGTCTCATGGAGTTTCCGCTGGGTGTGTTCGGTGTTGCGCTCGCGACCGTTATCCTTCCGAGTCTGTCTCGAAATATTGCGGCCGAGGATCACGAGGCTTACGACACGACGCTCAATTGGGCTTTGCGACTCGTGCTGCTGATCTGTGTACCGGCTACGATTGGACTGGTGCTATTGGCCACCCCATTGATATCAACACTCTTTCAATACGGAGTTTTCTCAGCCTATGACGTAGCGATGGCGGCTAAGAGCCTGGTTGCTTTTTCTATCGGTTTGCCGGCGTTTGTGCTGATCAAGGTTTTGGCACCCGGGTTTTATGCCCTCAAGGACACGCGCACCCCCGTTCTCGTGGGCACGATTGCGATGGTCGTGAACGCGGGCATTGCCCTCGCTCTTTTTGAGCCTCTCGCTCATGTTGGGCTGGCCCTCGCGACCAGTATTGCGGGCATCGTTAACGCTGGCCTGCTTTACATTCTTCTCAAGAAGAAAACGCGCTTCTCTCTTGAGGCCGGATGGGTTTCTTTTGTTGGGCGAGTCGCGATTGCCGGAGTGGTGATGGTGCTTGTCATCAAATTGGGCAGTCCTGAGGGTTCCATCTGGACCGAAAAAGAGGCGCTGTGGCGGATCTCGGTCCTTTTCGCTTGGATCGCAGCGAGCGCCATTGCTTACTTCGCTGCGCTCTACGGCATGGGGATCTCGGTTCACCGATTGTTCGAGCGGAGGGCATTGTGACCGAGGGATTACCGGCCGAGGTGGTCGCGCTTATTGGGCGACAGGGTCAGACACGACTTTTTTCGCTTACGGAAGCAGAGGAAACTCTGACGCTAATCCGAAAACTAACCACCCACTGCGCCGTAGAACTGACCCCTATTCAACATCGAATGGGGCAATTGCTGGACTGCGATCCTCGGCTGCCGGAAATCGAAATTGATTTTGAGAATACGGTTCGTCGATGGGTGGCGCAGGTGCAACGGCTCGGACTCAAAGTCTCCGGGCTCTGGGAGGTTGGATTTGATACCGGCGACGGCTACTTGTCATGGCGTCATCCGGAGATTCGTCTGGCATACTTTAGATTTTATGGGGATGACTTTCAGCGCCGGCGCCCGTTAAACGATGTGATTGAGGAGTACCAGCCGGAATGGGCCTTCTCGTGATAGAGCTACAGTAGTCAATGAAACTCATTCGAGATCTTCATAATCTGAGGTCGTTACATCGACCAACGGTCGTATCCATTGGTAACTACGATGGCGTTCATTTAGGTCATCGGCGTTTAATCCAGGCTCTAAAAGAGCGTGCGAGCGATCTCGGCGCGCAGACAACGGTGCTGACCTTCGAGCCTCATCCTCACGAGTTTTTCAGCGCAAAAAATGCGCCGCCCCGCCTTATGCGCTGGCGCGATAAGGTGGAAGCGCTTCGCGAGCAGGGTGTCGATCAGGTAATGACTCTGCGATTCAACGAACGGCTCGCACAGACTTCGGCGGAGGATTTTGTTGAGAAGCTCCTAGTGGCGGGCTTGGGTGCTCAGCATGTTGTCATCGGTGATGATTTCAGATTTGGTCGTAAGCGCCTAGGTGATCTCTCGCTCTTGACGAGACTCGGCAGTCAATTGGGGTTTTCTGTAGACACCATTGACACCTGTGTTGTCGAGGGCGAGCGAGTGAGCAGCACCCGGATTCGCGAAGCCTTGCGTCTCAGCAATTTCGAGCTTGCGAGTCGGCTGCTCGGATACTCGTTCTCGATTGCGGGAAGGGTATCTCATGGTGATAAAAGAGGGCGGACCATAGGTTTTCCAACTGCGAATATTGTTCTTCGCCATGACAACCCGCCGGTGTGGGGTGTCTACGCGGTAAAGATGCGTCTATCGAACGGCCGGGAACTGCCCGGAGTAGCGAATATCGGAAAGCGACCAACCGTCGGCGGCCATAAGACACTTCTCGAGGCGCATCTCTTTGATTTCAACGAAGACCTATACGGTCAATGCGTACGGGTCGAGTTTTTCCAGAAGATTCGAGACGAGCAAAAATTTGAGTCGTTTGAGTTATTGCGGGAACAGATCGATCGCGACGCAGACGCCGCCCGACAGAGTCTGGATGTACCGCGGCCAGATCCTGACATAAGGCGGCGATGATGTTGCAGAGGCGGCTCGGGTTATTCGGGATATCGATCTCGTGGTTGGCGCTTGATCTCGCTACCAAGCACTACGTGCAGGAATGGCTCGCCAAGGTAACCGTAGTTAATTGGTTTGAAGGATTTCGCTTTATTCTGGTCTACAACCAGGGCGCCGCATTTGGGTTTCTAGGCTCGGCAGGCGGCTGGCAGCGGTTTTTTTTTATCGCACTTGCGATCCTCGTCACACTTTATCTTGCATGGCGGCTCTGGCTCGCACACCCCGGTGAGCAGCGATTCAATATTGGTCTTTCGTTTATCCTAGGCGGCGCTATTGGCAACATGATTGACCGCATAAACCATGGCCATGTCGTAGATTTTATTGATGTGTATGTGGGCCGTTGGCACTGGCCTGCATTTAATGTGGCTGATATTGCAATTGTTCTGGGGGCTGCGATCGTCATTGCCGATAGTTTTGGGATCGGGCGGTCAAGCGGGAAGGCAAAATAAATGATGACCGCTCAACAACGCTGCCTCGGGCCTGGCGATCAGGTGATTCTCACGTATCGCATATCGGACCCCTCGGGAGTCGTACTGGAGGAGTCACAAGACCTGCTCGAGCCATACACGATTGGGACCGGCGAGTTGCCGGAGCTGGTCGAATCTAAGCTCTTAGAAAGCTCGCCAGGAACGCATCTGTGTGTTCATATATCGGCAGAAGACGAGGCTTTTGGGGCACATGATCCGATGCAGATACAGCGACTGGCTCAAGCGGAGCTGCAGCAAACTTCTGGCGTCAATTTTGATTGCCTTCAGGCCGGCGCCTTGATTGAGTTTTCTCTTCCCGGGGGCGAACTGGTCGCAGGGTATGTGATGGAGATCAATTCAGATGAAGTCGTGCTGGATTTTAATCACCCGCTTATCGGTCGTGACTGTGTGTTTGAAATTGAGATCGTAGATGTGTTGGACTGCTCTAAAGAGGCGAAATCTCCCCTCGGAGATAATCCATGAGTTTGCCAGAGATTCCGGTCACTCTGGCTAATCCAAGAGGATTCTGCGCTGGGGTTGACCGAGCCATCGAGATCGTAGAGCGAGCGCTGATTATGCGTGGGGCGCCGATATTTGTGCGGCATGAGGTAGTTCACAACCGATTTGTTGTAGAAGATTTAATGCGTAAAGGCGCCGTCTTTGTTGAGGAGATCGATGAGGTACCCGATGGTGCGACAGTGATCTTTAGCGCCCATGGCGTCGCCCGCGAGGTTCAGGAAGCAGCGCAAGAACGCGGCCTTAAGGTCCTAGATGCGACGTGCCCGCTGGTCACGAAAGTTCATTCAGAGATGATTCGGTACGGTCGGGAAGGTAAAACGGTTGTACTGATCGGGCATGCGGGTCATCCGGAAGTAGAGGGGACAATGGGTCAAGCAACTGGCCCTGTTCTGTTGGTAGAGGATGAGGAAGATGTCGCCGAGCTTGAAATTGGGCCGGATACCGCGTTGGCGTACGTGACGCAGACGACGCTCTCGGTCGATGATACGGCCCGGATTCTTGAAGCACTGAGGGAGCGTTTCCCGCAAATCGAAGGGCCAAGAAAAGATGACATCTGTTACGCCACACAGAATCGGCAGGATGCGATTCGCGAACTGGCAAAAGCCTGTGATGTGGTTCTCGTTGTCGGTTCGGCCAACAGTTCCAATTCCAATCGTCTTCGAGAGCTGGCGGAACAAACGGGAGCCCGGGCATATTTGATTGACGGGGCCGAATTTATTAGGCCGCATTGGTTAGAGGGCGCCAATCGGGTGGGTATAAGTGCCGGGGCATCCGCCCCGGAGGTTCTCGTTGAGGAGGTTCTTGATTATCTTCAGGGTTTGGGCTGCAAGCTGGAGGCGGGGCTTTTTCGTGAGGACGAGGGTATTTCCTTTTCGCTTCCATTAGAGCTTCGGCGCCCGCTCGAGAAGTCATGATTGATGATGATGTGCGTGAGCCGAAGGAGAGAATTCGCAGCAAGCACCTACTACCCTGACTTTTTCTTTAATGCTTCCCTTTCGACAAGCGTGGATTTATTCGGATAAGCACTTGCGCGATTGGGCTGATCTTCTGGTGCTGGTTTATCGGCTTTACAGGCCTTCAACGCAGCGTTGTCTTCGAATCCGTCTCCCGATAGCGTTCAGGGAATGCGTCTTACCCGAGGGCATTAGTTTGGGAAGACTGTCTAGGATTTGTTCAGGAGGAGGGACGTGTCTATACGATTGCAAAGGTGCTCGATAAGTATTTGCTCGAACAGGTGATTGGATTGATGCAGGACTTTATAATCGGGGCTGCACATGTCACCGCTCTCATATTTGCCGGTGTAGCTCAGTTGGTAGAGCAGCGCATTCGTAATGCGAAGGTCGTAGGTTCGAATCCTATCTCCGGCACCATGCTTTTAATTCTCTGATCGAGTCATAACATTGCCAACAAACAAGCGGGTACTTATTACTGGAGGAGCGGGGTTTTTGGGCTCTCACCTGTGTGATCGATTGGTCAACAGGGGCGATGATGTAATTTGCCTGGATAATTTTTTTACAGGCGACAAGCGCAATATCACCCATCTGCTGGGTCGTGCAAACTTTGAGCTGATAAGGCACGACGTCACATTTCCGCTTTATGTGGAAGTGGATGAGATCTATAACCTTGCCTGTCCGGCCTCGCCGATTCATTATCAGCATGACCCCGTCCAGACCACCAAGACCAGCGTTCATGGTGCTATCAACATGCTGGGTCTTGCCAAGAGAACGGGTGCAAAAATATTGCAAGCTTCAACAAGCGAGGTCTATGGAGACCCGGAGGTGCATCCACAGCCGGAGGCCTACTGGGGCAGGGTGAATCCCATAGGGATCCGCTCGTGCTACGACGAGGGGAAGCGCTGCGCTGAGACGCTATTCTTTGACTATCACCGTCAGCACGGCTTGCACATAAAAGTGGCTCGAATTTTTAATACCTATGGGCCAAGGATGCATCCCGAAGACGGCCGGGTAGTGTCAAATTTCATCGTTCAGGCCTTGCGCCGCGAGCCCATCACGGTATACGGAGAGGGCATCCAGACCCGCTCATTCTGTTATGTTGACGACCTAGTAGACGGCTTGATCCGGTTGATGGACTCTTCTGACGAGGTAACGGGGCCGATCAACTTCGGCAATCCTCAAGAATTTACGATTGCGGAACTGGCGCAAATCATTCTCGAAGCAGTGGGATCAAGCGCTCAGATTGCCCACCGACCGCTACCGCAGGATGACCCCACGCAGCGAAGACCCGACATTTCTTTAGCAAAAGATGTCTTGGGCTGGTCTCCGACCGTCGATCTGACGGCCGGATTGAGCAAGACAATCGATTACTTCAGGGAATTATTGAGGTAAATTGTTTTTTGGCGGCTGAGGCTCATCCTCTGAGCCTGCTGCGGTTCAAACTGGCTCCTCATATTAAAAAGAGGGGCTTCTAATGAGAAACCTGATTGATTTTTGCGGCTGGCTTTCAAGCACGCTTTTAATGGCATTTGCACTATCGAGGGGCTTCAACTTCCTTGAAATTTCATTGGAGGGGTCAGTCCTGCTCGGAGCGCAGCTCTGTATAAGTCTTGCCGGAGGCAGTTTGGCCTATCTCGCCTTTGTCCGTGTGAGAGCCCGACCCCGAGTTGGCTCGACTATCTCCGATCGTGAGACAACTATTGCATGTGGGCGGCCTGCGTGGCTTCTTACAGGTAAAGGCTTTGGGCGCCCGGCGGTCGAGTTTTAAAGCGCTTGTGAACCCAAAAGTACTGATCGGGCATCTCACGAACGCAGTGTTCGATGACTTCATTCATTTTTTCAGCATCTCCAAATTTGTCGCCGGTTGGGAAGGGATTGAGGGGCTCCCCCAGCACAATCTCAAATCGGTTGCCATTTTCAGTGAGATACGTTGCGCAGGGTAAAACTGCCGCACGACTCAGCTCGGCGAGTTTTCCCAATACCGGCCAGGTGGCTGTTGGAATTCCAAAGAAGGGAGCGAATACCGCCCGTTTTGGACCCGGGTCCTGGTCCGGTAGGTAGTAGCAAACCCGGCCGGCACGGATGGCTTTTATTAGGCCCCGGAAATTATTTTTTCGCTCGAAGAGTGTCGCGCCAAAACGAGATCGAGCCTTCAGCATGGCCCGGTCAAAGACGGGATTGCGATTATATTGATAGACGCTCACACCCTCGAAATCGAGCGAGAGAAAAATACCTCCCAGTTCGAGAGCGACAAAGTGGGGAGCCAGCAGAATTACCCCATGACCGGTATCAAGAATTTCTTTTAGACGCTCAGAATGTCGGACAGTGACGTGTGAGCGAAGTCGAGCCTCAGAGGCCCACCAAAAAAACCCCGTAAAAAGTCCCAGACGCGCTGTATTTCTGAAGTTTTCCTTCGTTAGCGCATCAAGCTCTGTGTCGGACTTCTCGGGGAAACATAGCGCAAGATTTCGTCGAGCTATTTTTTTTCTCGAGCGTATAAGAACGCGAAGCGCGTCGCCAAGACCGGAGCCCAGGTAATAAAGTAGACGAAGCGGCAGGAAGCTCAGGAGTCGCATGAGCCCAAGCAGTAGCCAGCTCAATAGATAGCGAACTCGATAGGGATTGGTCTCTCGTTTGGACATTACGATAAGGTTCCAGATTCCTGACAAGGGTCCAGATCACTAAAGCGGATATCGGGCCCAGCGTTCAGAAAGACCAACTGGAGCGTATAAGAGGTGCATACGTCACGATAAATTTTTTGGATGAGACCGCGCCTTAGAGGCAAGACCGGCTGTGCTATATTTTTTGCGTGCAAGTTGTGGTCACGCCGCGATTGCTCAGGCTCTCCCACTCTCATTCTCTGGAGGTCTATTGACCGAGACTATTGTACTCACCGCAGAAATGATTGCGGTGATGGCGATCTTGGGCCTCACCATTTGCCTCTTCGCCTTTGAGATCGTCCGTGTGGACGTGGCAGCGCTTTTTGTCATGGTGCTTCTGGGGCTTACTTCCATGTGGCCGGGATATAGCGGCTTAGTTCCCATCGCCAATTTGTTCGATGGTTTCGCCAGTAATGCGGTGATCTCGATCGTCGCGGTCATGATTATCGGCGCGGGTCTCGACAAGACCGGATTGATGAGTCAGGTGGCCGGTAAGATTTTGAAGTACGGTGGCCGGACCGAGAGTCGCATTATTTCAATTATTTCGGCTACCGTTGGCGTCATTTCAAGTTTTATGCAGAACATCGGGGCGGCGGCGCTTTTTCTCCCTGTTGTGACACGGATCGCCCGACGCGGAAATTTGCCGATCTCCCGCCTTTTGATGCCGATGGGGTTTTGCGCGATTTTGGGCGGCACCATGACCATGGTGGGTTCGAGTCCGCTCATCTTATTGAATGATCTGATCGAAACATCCAACAGAGCGTTACCTGCCTCCGTTGAGAAGATGGACACCTTCTCGCTCTTTTCCGTGATGCCCATAGGCATTGTCATGTTGATCAGCGGAATCTTGTACTTCATTTTGTTAGGGCGCTTTGTGCTTCCGGTTGTGAAGGATAAACCGCAGGAATCGGGAAGTACGCTTAAGTATTTCTCGGAGGTGTACGGTATATCAGGAGAAGTCTTTGAGGCTCGGGTGACCGCTGAGAGCCCGCTCGCCGGCGGATCGATCTCTGAGATCGGGAGTGCTGGACGAGGGGGATGGATCGTCGCCGTACGAAGTGGTGATGACTTAACCGTTGCGCCATCTGGAGACACGCCGCTTTGGGAGGGCTCCGACCTTGCAATTATGGGCCCCATTGATTCCGTTAGTGATTTTTGCGAAGAGAATGCTCTGGCGCTAAGTAAGGAGATGGATGTTTTCTCGGAGATCCTAAGCCCGACAGCCGCCGGCATCGTCGAGGTTGTCATCCGGCCTGATTCGGCGGTGATCGGCAAGACAATCAAGGAGATCGCGCTGAGGCAGCGTTACGGGGCAACGGTGCTGGCTATCTTCCGAATCGACGAGGTCATCGACCGCGATCTTCCGGACTTAAAAGTGCAGGCTGGGGATACGCTTGTGCTTCATGCGCGCTGGAGGAATATCGCACCCATCGCTGAAAACAGTGATTTTGCGGTCGTCACGGACTTTCCGCGGGATGATACGCGCCCAAACAAATTGCCTCATGCCGCCATTTTTTTTGCGATCGCGCTTGGATTAATTCTTTTTACCGATTTGCGGCTTTCCGTGGCCCTAATGACAGGGGCGGTGGGGATGATTATCTCTGGCGTGCTGCGCATCGATGAAGCATATCAATCGATTGGATGGCAGAGCGTTTTTTTGCTGGCGAGCCTTATCCCGCTCGGTCTTGCTGTCGAGACCACCGGAACCGCCGCATGGATCGCTCAGCAAACGCTGATTTTTCTCGGCGACGTTCCGGCCTGGATCCTTCAGCTCAGTATTGCCGTGCTGGCCACGGCTTTTACTCTTTTGATGTCGAACGTTGGCGCCACAGTTCTACTCGTTCCGCTTGCGGTTAATATCGCGGTGGGAGCGGGCGCAAGCCCCGCGGTTTTTGCTCTAACCGTTGCGCTAGCAACTTCAAACTCGTTCCTCATCCCGACGCATCAGGTTAATGCGTTGATAATGGGCCCGGGTGGTTATCGCGTGGTTGACTTTATGAAGGCGGGGGGCGTTATGACCCTTCTGTTTTTGATCATCATGATGGTTATGTTGAATCTGTTGTTCTAGTTCACTTATGGCCTAGGGCTGGGGGCGCTTGCAACGGCCTCCCACTCAAGAATGATGGCCTTGCGCTCCGCGCCCCACCGGTACTGACCGAAGTGCCCCCCGGCGCGAATGACCCGATGGCAGGGGATCAAAAATGAGATCGCGTTTTGGCCTACTGCAGTACCCAGCGCTCTCATTGCGTTCGGTTTGTCGATTGCTGCGGCGAGCTCCCCGTAGGAGGTGACACTTCCGATAGGAATCTGCAGTAGGGCTCGCCAGACACGCAGCTGGAACTCGGAGCCTTTTACCAATACGTGAATCGGCTCCTTTGGGAGTTTACCGTTGCCTGGGAAAATAGATCGTGCCACTCGCTCAACCGCCCGCGAGTTGGGCAGAAACTCAGCGCCCGGCCAGGTAGCGCGCAGCTCCGGGAGTTCTCTGGACAGACGAGCTGAGCCGAATGACAGCCAACACACGCCTCGGTCGGTAACTCCTAAAAGACAATGACCGAAAGGGCTTGGCACGATTCCATAGTTGATGCGTAGGCTCCGACCTAAGGTCTGATATTCTCCTGGAGTCATTCCGTGAAAAGTGACAAAAAGATCATGTAATCGACCCGTTCCGGATAGTCCGCTCTTTAGGGCTGCGCTCAGTAGGCTTGAACCCCGTTTCAACTCATTCTGCGCTCTGTTAAGGGTCAAGGATTGCAGGTATTTTTTTGGGCTGATTCCAACCCAGCGCTTAAATATGCGTTGAAAATGCTCCGGACTGAGTCCAGCTGCAGCGGCCACCTGTGTGAGATCGGGTTGCTGCTCGACATGCGCTTCCAGGAAATCTATTACCCTGGAAACCCGCTCGTAATCCAGCGCGATATCGGCTTGTGGTCTGCTCATAAGGGCAGAGCCTATGAGTTAAGTCCCCGAAGAGCAACCCGATAGTTGCGATTTTTCTTGACCGAGCGAGATTGGTGTTTCTACACTCAAGTGCGTGGTCCGAGTAGGCTGATTGTCAATAAAACAGAAGGTCGTCGAGAGACGATCGAGCGGAGAGTTATGTTGCAGGAGTGTCCGGAACAGGCGCGGGTAGTCATCATCGGGGGCGGGGTTATAGGATGCAGCGTGGCGTATCACCTCGCAGAGTTGGGGTGGACGGATGTTGTGCTACTCGAGCGAAAGTCGCTTACAAGCGGCACCACCTGGCATGCCGCAGGCTTAGTCGGGCAGCTTCGCGCAACGCAGAACCTAACGCGCTTGGCACAGTACACGACTTCCCTCTATGAGAATCTCGAGGAGATAACGGGCCAGGCCACGGGATTTCGACAAACCGGATCGCTTAGCCTGGCGACGGACGCTGAACGGTTTGAGGAGTTGAAACGAGGCGCTTCTATGGCGAGTTGTTTTGGACTCGATGTCGAGGTAATCACTCCGCGCGAAGCGCTTGATCTCTATCCGATCATGTCGATTAAGGACTTGGTGGGAGCGGTGTATCTTCCGCGGGACGGACAGACGAATCCTACAGACACGACGCAGGCCCTGGCCCGGGGTGCTCGGGACAAGGGCGTGCGGATCCTGGAAAACACGCCCGTTTTATCCCTGGAAAAGAAGGCCGGTCGCATTGCGGCAGTCATAACGGGCAAAGGGAGAATTGCGTGCGAAGTGGTGGTGAACTGCGCGGGAATGTGGGGTCGTGACATTGGAGAAATGGCTGGCGTGTCGGTACCGCTTCATGCAGCGGAGCATTTTTATGTGGTGACGGAGCCGATCCCTGATCTGCCACGTAACCTCCCCGTGGTCCGCGAGCCTTCGGTGTGCAATTACTATAAAGAAGATGCCGGAAAACTTATGGTGGGCATGTTTGAGCCCGTCGCGAAGCCCTGGGGAATGAAGGGTATTCCCGAAGATTTCGAGTTTGGAACGCTGCCGGAAGACGTTGATCAGATTGAAACGCCGTTGGCACACGCGGTGGAGCGTATCCCTGTTCTAGGAGAAACCGGCATCAAGATCTTCTTCAATGGACCAGAGAGTTTCACCCCGGACAACCGATACCTTCTTGGACCGGCACCGGAGGTTCCAAATTTTTTCGTGGCGGCAGGTTTTAATTCAATAGGAATTCAGTCGGCTGGGGGCGCCGGCAAGGTCTTGGCGGAGTGGATTGTCAACGGTCAGCAGCCCATGGATTTATGGGATGTCGACATCCGGAGAATGATGCCCTTTCAAAGGAACCGGAGCTACCTGCATGATCGCACGGTTGAAGCGCTGGGACTTCTTTACGCCATGCACTGGCCTTTTCGGCAGCCCGAGAGTGCGAGAGGCGCAAGAAAATCACCATTTCACAGCCGACTGGAAGAACGCGGCGCATGTTTTGGAGAGACCGCCGGCTGGGAACGGGCGAACTGGTTCGCGCCGGTGGGTGTAACGCCGAAGTACGAGTATTCCTACGGCAAGCAGAATTGGTTTGAGCACTCTGGGTCCGAACATCGCGCGGTCAGGGAGTCTGTTGGTGTTTTCGATATGAGTTCGTTCGGTAAGTTCCTTTTACAGGGGGCGGACGCCATGCAAGTGCTCAACAGGGTGAGCGCGAATCAGGTGGATGTGGAACCGGGTCGTGTCGTGTACACGCAGTGGCTAAATGAACAGGGCGGCATTGAAGCGGATCTCACCGTGACCCGTCTGGCGGAGGATGAATATCTAATCGTTACCTCCGGGGCCTCTCAGACTCGTGATTTCCATTGGCTCCGTTCCAGCATAAGAGATACCGAGCGGGCTTGGGCAACCGACGTAACAGCGGGGTATGGTGTCCTAAGTGTCATGGGTCCTCGATCTCGAGATTTACTGCAGAGTCTTACTCCGGCCGATTTGAGCAATGCGGCCTTCCCGTTCGGCCGCTCGCAAGAGATCGAACTGGGTTACGCAATAGTGAGAGCGAGTCGGATTTCTTATGTGGGTGAGTTGGGGTGGGAGCTTTATGTCCAAAGTGATTTTGCCCTTGGTGTTTTCGATCGACTTTTCGAGGCGGGCGAGGCTTTTGGGTTATCGCCCGCGGGTTTGCACGCGCTTAACAGTCTGCGTATTGAAAAAGCCTATCGGCACTGGGGCCACGATATCGGTCCTGAGGATGACCCCCTGCAGGCCGGGTTAGGGTTTGCGGTGAACTGGGATAAAGCTGGTGGATTTCGAGGGCGGGACGCGCTGCTCGCAGCGACAGCGAAGCCTCTGAATCGGCGAATGACTCAGTTTCTCCTTGAGGATCCGGAGAAGATGCTCTACCACGAGGAGCCGATCTGGCGGGATGGAATCCGCGTGGGGCGAACCACCTCGGGTATGTATGGGCATACCTTGGGAGGCTGCGTGGGACTGGGTTACGTCGAACACCCTGAGGGCGTTAACCGAGGCTTCATAAACGAGGGACTTTGGGAAATCGAAATTGCTGGGGAGCGAATCCCTGCGAGGGCGAGCCTGTCCCCACTTTATGATCCAAAGTCCGAGCGCATTAAAGCCTGAGGCAGCAGCGATGAGCTTCCCTGATACCATGCCCCCCACTAGGAAGCTTTATCAGGAGGATGGTTATCTTGTCGAATGCGAGGCAACGATAACGGCGTTACACGAGAAAGGCGTAATCCTTGATCAGAGCGTTTTTTATTGTCAGGGAGGAGGACAGCCCGGCGACGTCGGGTGGTTGGTCGGAGACAACGGACATACGGTCGATGTGGTGGATACTGTTTCGGACCCGGTATCAGGCGGCCAGATTCATGTCATCGCTGACATTCCCCAAGGTCTCGCGGTTGGTCAACGCGTGACCGCTAGAATCGATTGGGATCGACGCTATCGGTTGATGCGAATGCACTCCTGCATGCATATGTTGTGTGCCGTGATTGACGCACCTGTGACGGGAGGGTCAGTCAGCGACGGTCGGGCGAGGCTGGATTTCGATATGCCAACACCCCCGGATAAAGAGTCGTTGAATACTCAATTGAATGAGATGATTTTGAGAGATCGACCGATGGCGATACGCTGGATCACCGATGAAGAGCTTGAGAGTCAGCCGGAGCTGGTGCGGACCATGTCCGTTAATCCGCCCACCGGTAAGGGACGCGTTCGGTTGATCGATTTTGACGGAATTGATCTTCAGCCCTGCGGCGGCACGCATGTTGCTCGCTCAGGGGAGATCGGCGCAGTCCGTATCTCAAAGATAGAAAAAAAGGGCAAACAGAATCGCCGCGTGATTGTGGAATTCGATTGACCAGTCTCCTGCTCGACTGAGGCTATCGGCTCTAGACGTTCGAATCCGGTACGGCGCTCTTCTTCTCGGCGATAAATGCCTCTAAGGCCTCTTTGGTCGCCTCATCCATGGCGGGCGCTTCGTAATCCTGCAACATCCGCTTCCATGTTCGATTGGCACGTTGGGCGGTGTCTAAAGATCCCTCAGACTGCCATTGCTCAAAACTGTTGTTATCCGCGGTGGTCGAGCGATAGAACGCCGTTTCGAAATTGGCCTGAGTATGAGCGCAACCGAGGAAGTGATTACCCGGCCCCACTGTGGCAAGTGCATCCATCGCCTGACCGTTTTCGGAGTCATCGACACCCATAAGAAGTACTTCAATCATTCCGGCTTGATCCGCATCCAGAATGAATTTCTCATAGCCCATCGACAGACCACCCTCTAACCATCCGGCGGTGTGTAGCATGAAGTTCACGCCCGCCAGTGCCGCGCTCTGCAGGGTATTCGCAGCCTCGTAAGCCGCTTGGGCATCTGGCAGTTTTGACGCGCAAAGGCCGCCTCCGCTACGAAACGGCACACCAAGGCGGCGCGAGAGCGCGGCGCAGATGTAGATCACCATGGACGGCTCTGGCGTGCCGAATGTGGGCGCTCCCGATTGCATAGATACTGCGCTTGAGAATGTGCCAAAAATCACGGGAGCCCCAGGTCGGGTAAGCTGTGTAAACGCGATGCCCGCCATCGCTTCGGCAAGAATTTGTGTGCAGGTGCCCACGATCGTCACCGGAGACATAGCTCCCGCCAAAATAAATGGTGAAATTACGGTCGCCTGATTGTTCTCGGCGTAGACGCGTGCAGCACCCAACATAGTCGCGTCAAAGGTCATCGGAGAATTGGCGTTAATCAGGCTTGTGATGACACAGTTACTATCAACAAATTCATCACCAAAAACGATTTTCGCCATATCAACCGTATCTTGCGCTCTTGTTGGATGGGTCACTGATCCCATGAAGGGCTTATCGGACCAGCGGAGGTGGCTGAAGATCATATCCAGGTGACGTTTGTTCACGGGAATGTCGACGGGCTCGCACAGTGTTCCTCCGGAGTGATGTAGCGCCGGCGCCATGTATGCAAGTCGGGTGAAATTCTCAAAATCAGCTAGGGTGGCATAGCGACGACCTTGGTCGAGGTCGTGCACAAAAGGCGAGCCATAGGCGGGCACGAGCACGGTGTGGTTTCCGCCAATAATGACGTTTCGATCGGGATTACGAGCGTGCTGGGTGAACTGTGTCGGCGCCGAGCGCTGGATAATCTCTCGACACATGCCCTTAGGGAACCGCACCCGTTCACCATCGATACTGGCGCCTGCCTGTTTGAACAGTGCTAGGGCATCGGGATCATCACGAAAATCGATGCCGGTCTGTTCTAACAGGATCTCCGCATTGGTTTCGATGAGTGCTAAAAGTTCCTCGCTCGCAAGCTCAAAAACTGGAATACGTCGCGTGATGTAGGGGATCGCAGGCTTAGACGGTCGCTCGCGTTTTGCACGCCGTTCTGCGCGAGCGCTACCTCGTTGGCGACGGTTGGCTTCACTCATGAGATATCACCCGTATAGAAAGTAATGAATTATTGCCTCGAAAGAGCAGCAAGAATCCCCGCGCCGCGACATCCGTATAGCCAGCACCGACAAAATTTCTTTGATCGTCAAGGCAGGACAGAAAAAACAAAAATTCATGGGCTCAGTGCGCAAAAATCAGCTGGGAATTGTAGACGAAGTGTTCTCCGGAAAATACAATAGCGCGCTTGAAATTTAGACAAAAAGTGGCCCGAAGCTCGGGCCCAAATCCAATCCACGAGGTTAAGTGATGAAGGTACTTGTTCCCATCAAACGTGTTATCGACGCGAATATCAAGGTCCGGGTTAAGGCGGATCAAAGCGGCGTTGAACTGAACAACGTAAAGATGGCGATGAATCCCTTTTGTGAGATTGCCGTCGAAGAGGCGATTCGTCTTCGGGAAGGGGGGCAGGCAGAGGAGGTCATCGCAGTTGCCGTTGGCCCATCACAAAGTCAGGAAACACTTCGGACCGCGCTCGCCATGGGGGCCGATCGCGCCATTCTCGTCGAGGCAGATCCGTCGCCAGAGCCGCTGGCGGTCGCCAAGCTTCTCAAGGGGGTGACTGACAGAGAGAGCCCAGGACTTGTGATACTGGGCAAGCAGGCCATAGACGGCGACAACAACCAGACGGGTCAGATGCTCGCTGCTCTATTGAATTGGTCGATAGGCACCTTTGTGTCGCGTTTGAAAGTTGACGGCTCGTCGGTGCAGGTGACTCGTGAAGTGGACGGAGGGCTCGAAAACATTGAGCTCGTATCTCCCTGTGTGATCACGGTTGATCTGCGACTGAATGAGCCCCGGTATGCTTCGCTTCCGAATATTATGAAGGCGAAGAAAAAACCGCTCGATGTTCTCTCGCCGTCGGATCTTGGTGTCGATATGAGCCCGCGGCTTGAGGTCATTCGGGTCGTCGAGCCCCCGGCGCGCGCAGCAGGGGTCAAGGTCTCGAGTGCAGAGGAGCTTGTCGATAAACTTAAGAACGAAGCGAAGGTGATCTGATGGCGATATTAGTAATTGGAGAGCATGACAATAAGACACTGCGTCCATCGACGCTTAATGTCGTAACGGCCGCTGCTCAACTCGGGACAGACGTCGATATTCTAATTGCGGGCGCCGGTTGTGACGCGGCAGCCCAGGAGGCGGCGGCGATATCGGGTGTCAACCGAGTACGGGTTGCAGATGACCCCGCTTTTGCCGATGGACTTGCAGAAAACATCGCGCCGCTGATACACGGCATCGCGTCGGAATACACCCATGTACTGGCACCCGCGACAACGTACGGAAAGAGTATCTTGCCGAGGGCGTCGGCTCTGCTAGATGTCCAGCAGATTTCGGATATCAGCGGCATCGAAGGATCAGATACCTTCGTTCGGCCCATTTATGCCGGGAACGCCATGGCGACAGTCAAGTCGAACGACGCCCTTAAACTGATTACGGTTCGGACGACAGCATTTGATGCTGCTGAGCAGAGTGGTAGTGCATCAGTCGAAACGGTGAGCGGTGGAGGCGACGCTGGCTTGTCTAAGTTCCTTGGCGAGGAGCTCACACGATCCGAGAGGCCGGAGCTTACAACCGCCGACATCATTGTTTCGGGTGGCCGCGGAATGCAGAGTTCGGAGAACTTCGCAATGCTGGAAAAACTCGCGGATAAGATGGGTGCTGCGGTGGGGGCTTCCCGAGCCGCGGTCGATGCCGGCTATGTGCCAAACGACTATCAGGTCGGGCAGACGGGAAAGGTCGTTGCGCCCAACGTGTACATCGCGGTGGGAATCTCCGGGGCAATCCAGCATCTCGCTGGAATGAAAGATTCCAAGGTCATCGTGGCGATTAATAAAGATGAGGAGGCGCCAATTTTTCAGGTGTCTGATTACGGATGGGTTGCGGACCTATTCGAGGCTGTGCCGCAGCTGGATGCGGCGGTCGAGCCGAGTTAGGCCCTCGTCCTGTAGCTTACGAGAAAAGCGTAAAAAACGCCCCGGGTCTTCCCGGGGCGTTTTGCTTCTGGGCTTCATTTGCAAATCTGAGCCACATCCTTGTGTGAAATGCGAAAGGAAGCTTGATTGGGATTATGTTTTTTTGCTGTTGTCGGCTCAGTGATTTGGTTCACATCAGGTGAACCCAATCAATAAGGGGTCGTTCCGCTTATGGATTCAGCGCTAAGGCCACAAGAATTTCTGTCGGACTTTCGATAATGAAATCCGCGCCCCAAGTGTTAATTTCCTCGGGCTGGCCGTATCCCCAGGTGACGGCCATAGTTTTCATTCCGGCAGCCCGACCTGCGGTCATATCGCGTCGATCATCGCCGATGTAGACGCAATCCGATGGGTATACGCCCATCTTCTCGCAGGCCAGAAGAAGCGGTCGAGGGTCGGGCTTCGAGACAGGAAGCGTGTCGCCACTAATTATGGTCGCCGCGCGAGTCTCGAGTTGCAGAGCGCTGATTAATGCCTCGGTGTAGGCCGTAGGCTTGTTGGTGACGATCCCCCAAGGCGTAGCGCTGTCGTCTAAGGTGTCGAGGACTTCCGCAACCCCAGGAAAAAGCGTCGTCAATTCGCAAATGTGACTGCCGTAGTGATCCAGAAGATCGTTTCGGGCGGGATGCTGTTTTGCTTCGACATCTGAAACGCTAAAGCCCTCGGCAATCAGACGAACACTCCCTCCGGCAACCCACCAGCGACCGATGTCCAAGGGGATTGGCGGCCGTTTCATTTCCCCGAGTACGGCATTGAGTGCTGCGACAAGATCAGGCGCAGTATCGGCGAGGGTGCCGTCGAGGTCGAACAGAACTACAGGATGGGGCACGAAGGCGAGCGCAAAAAGCCTAGTTGAGACCGGGCTTTGAATAATGGGTCAAGTAGTTAACGGCGACGCCGTCTCCGAGGCGGTAACGCTTTGAGATTGGGTTGTAGTGCATCCCGGTGATTTCCTCGAGTTGCAGATTTTCGTGCCGTGCCCACTGGTCTAATTCGGAGGGTTTTATCAGCTTTCGATAGTCGTGAGTGCCTTTAGGCAGAAGAGACAGCACATATTCGGCCCCCACAATCGCAAAAAGAAATGACTTGAGATTACGATTGATGGTCGAAAAAAAGATGTCACCCCCGGGTTTTAAAAGCCGGGCGCAGGCGGCAATAGTGATTGCTGGACTGGGTACGTGCTCCAGCATCTCGAGACAGCAGATGATGTCGTAGGGTGGCTCACCCTGGTCCACTAACTGCTCAACCGTACCGTGTTGATAATCAATTGACTGGTCGCTCAGTTTGGCATGAAGGCGAGCAATGCTGATGGGCGCAAGCCCGGCATCAAGGCCTGTGACCACCGCACCAAGACCGCTCAACGACTCGCTTAAGATTCCGCCTCCGCAACCCACATCTAAAACGCGAGCTCCCGCAAGATTCGTGCGCTCGTTTATGAACCCCACCCGCAGGGGATTTATCTGATGGAGTGGAGCAAATTCGCTCTGGGGATCCCACCAGCGGGACGCCAAGGTCTCAAATTTCGCAAGTTCGACCGGATCTGTGTTTTCCATCGGAGCTGTTATTTCCTAATAGCGCGGGCCGCATGATTGCATAAACACCCCGAGAGCGGGGTGAAAAGGTGTGCTTTATCAGACCGCTTACGGGTAATTTTTTCAATTTTTTCAATACGTTTCTTGTTTCAATGCACAACAAGCGTTAGAATCGCCGCTCGCGATTGCGGGGTGGAGCAGTCTGGCAGCTCGTCGGGCTCATAACCCGAAGGTCGTAGGTTCGAATCCTACCCCCGCTACCAATTGAATGTTGTTTATGGGGCCCCGCAGTTGCGGGGTTTGTTTTTGGAGCTGGACGTGTTGGCTCTAGTAGCGGGCGTAAGAGTCAGGGGGCAAAGGATATGAGCCTTGGCGGAATTCGTGATTTGATTGAGCCCGTTATTGAAGATATGGGTTATGAGTTAGTGCTGGTTGAGATGACCGGCGATAGCTCCGGTGGCCAGATCCTCCGAGCTTATATCGATGCGCCGGGTGGGATATTGCTCGAGGATTGTGAGCAGGTGAGTAAGCAAATCAGTGCGATGCTCGATGTTGAAGATCCCATAAGAGGGGAGTACTCGCTCGAGGTGTCGTCGCCTGGGCTAGAACGGCCTTTGGTGAAGCCGGAGCATTTCATTCGATTTCGGGGAAGTCGGGTAAAGGTGTTGACCCGCACCGCGCACCTCGGGCGCCGACGTTTTACGGGATTGCTGACAGGGGCTGGCGAACAGACTTTTTGCGTAGATGTGGATGGCGAAGATTACGAGCTGCCGTATTCGGATATTGACAAGGCGAATCTGGTGGCTTTTGATGCGGCGGTTCCCAAGCGGCGAGCCTCGTAGTTCAAGTTCTGCGGAGAACGGACGATGACAAAAGATGATGTGCTGATGATGGCCGACGTGCTGTCGAAAGAAAAAGATATTGACCGAGGGATCGTGTTCGAAGCGATCGAGGCGGCGCTCGCGACCGCAACGCGCAAGCGGAATCGAGAGGATATCGAGGTCCGGGTGGAGATCGACCGTAAGACGGGTGATTACAGAGCGTTTCGCCAGTGGGAAATTATGGAAGACGATGCCGCGGTAGAGAGCCCGGCCCGTCAGACCACCCTAGCGGCGGCTGAGATTACGCATCCTGAGAGCGCCCACGAGATAGGCGGGGTCGTGGAGGAACCGCTAGAGACTGTGGCTACGTTTGGACGCATTGAGGCACAGGCTGCAAAGCAGGTGATCAGTCAGAAAGTCCGCGAGGCCGAGCGCGCTCGGATTTATGAGGACTTTAAGGATCGCGTGGGTCAAATGGTCCAGGGGGTTGTGAAGCGCGTTGGGAACCGGGAGGCAATTATTGATCTTGAAGGTGTCGAGGCATCACTGCCCAGATCAAACTGGATTGATCGGGAGGTGCTGCGCAGTGGTGATCGCGTCAAGTCAATCCTTTCCGAGGTGCGGTCCGAACCCAGAGG